>Ga0302321_100000285_pt1 | contig 45419 bp, 25 predicted proteins | sample Fen_T0_1_FD_202505 | JGI IMG/M metagenome (GOLD analysis project Ga0302321, IMG submission 202505) | Peat permafrost microbial communities from Stordalen Mire near Abisko, Sweden - Fen_T0_1 | ecosystem: Environmental > Terrestrial > Soil > Wetlands > Permafrost | place: Sweden: Abisko... | reverse complement strand
GAACTGCAACGAGGCGGCGACTTCTCGACCAACATCTCGGACGCTCAGCCAGGAGACGCGATCTTCTGGACAGACTCTGAGGGCAATGTCGTCCACACAGGAATCGTAGTCGACGTTCGTGATGGCAAAGTCTACTTCGTCCACGCGCCTCGACCCGGCAAGAACGTAAACAAGTTCTACGTCACACTGAAACGTCCCAACCTCCTAGACGAGAAATTCAAAGGGGTTGGACGACCGAGAGAAACATCCCCACTGCAAACAACAAAGTCCAGCGGTGGTTACTGGAGCTCATTCGTCCAGTGGTGGACCTGGAGCTTATACTCCAGTCCAACACAATCTCAGCCCAAACCTAATCCAGAGCCCGGCGCGAAGCCGCATAAAAAAGTGTACTGCCTCAAGAACAGGGACGGATCCTGCGTCAACTGACAGGGCATCCCGAGCCCAATGCAGTTTGTGTTTCAGGAGGCACAAATGAAAGCATCATCGAAAGAAAGCGTCCAATGTCGTCTGGCTTGGCTGGTAGTTTTGTTTTTCGCAGCGCTGTTGATTACTTCGAACTTCCTCGCGTGTTCGCGCCAAGCAACCGGGAAAAACGAAGCCGTAAAAACCATGGGTGACGTGTCCTCTGCGGAATGCCTTGAGGTAGCTCAAAAAATGCTCGGATCAGATGCCCAGGTTGCAAGGTGCGGTCACCTAATCGGAGTATCAGATGTCGAGTCCATTGCGTTCGTTAGACTTAAACAGTTCAGTGAAGACCCGAACGGCATACCCGTTTCTCGGCTTGTAATCCTTCAAAAGGTTGACTCGCAATGGAAGACAGCCCTTGATGTCGCTCGACAAATACAAAACTCGGCAGGGTACGTCGGGATCGACTACATAGACGACTCGCAGCAATATTCCGGTTATCGAGCAAACTTCCTAGACCAACGATCCGACAATCACCCTGCCTTCGTCCTACATTTGAGCTATCTGCGGACAGACGGCAAATCTGAAGGAGTCCCAATCGAAATCAGTTGGAACCCAGCAGCGGGACGGTTTCAGGAGTTTAGCGCGAATCAAGAGCCAGAAGGGTTCAAGACAGAACTCAAGAACCCGCCTCACATTCACGGTGCGAAATCGTGACCATCGGTACGATTGGAACCAGGCGGGTGGCCGAAACAATGAGGGTGCCAATCAACGTTCCAACAGACAAAGTCGCGTGATCGGGCGTGTCGCTAATTCCGTGAGCGCCAAGTACGCTGATCGTTCCTACCTGAGTCTCTGACGCGGCGTCGAAGACAAGCACATGGTTCGAAAACGGGTCCGTTACAAAAAAATGCGACGTGGTCGGGATGTAGATCGCCCAATGCTGGTTAAGCCACAGGAAGTATTCGGTCGTGTGAAGTACTCGCCTGGCCAGTTGAAGACACTGAGCGCCGACATTTCAACAATGAGCTATTCTCTTTTTCGTCAGAACGATTGATGTGCCAACGTGCACTCTATATTGCCGGAGATTCTATGCTGAGCAACAAGAATCTACTCCGATACTGCATCGCTTTCTTCCTTTTCTCATGCGTTACGGCAACAAACTCATGGTCAAGCATGTCGTCGCACGCGCTGCAGCGCGAGGTGTCGGGTAAAACCTCTCGACGGAACGTGCAGGAACTGTTTGCGGCCCGTATTGAGGCCGAGCGAAATCACGCTCGAATTCCTCTCTCGGGAACCTCCGGAATCTCGAAGACTCGCCAGCAAGCGATCCGTTCGAACACGAGATTTCTTGGGTGGAGGCTCGTTGCTCGCCTTGGACAAGATGCCCAGAAGTGGCAGCGGAGAGCGTTGCGAGAGCACGTCCTAAGCGACGGCCAAGATGCTCGGTACGAATCGACAATGCCCAATTCAGCCTCTCCGGCAGTTGGCTTCGATGCTCGGCCTACACTTCCGACCGGATTCATCCCCACTGCGGTCGTGGAGGGCGACTTCAACGAAGACGGCAAAATGGATGTCGCGATCAGCAATGGCGGGGACGACACAATTTTCGTCCTGCTGGGAAACGGCGACGGCACATTCCAGGTGCCGGAAGTTCTCTATACCCAAGGCCAGTCTCCAGTGTGGATTACTGCCGTCAGGCTCCATAAGAATGGTCACCTTGATCTGGCAGTGGCGGATGCCGACACCCTCAGTGTCGAGGTTTTTCCGGGGAAAGGCGATGGAACATTCGGATCAAGCACACAAACGCCCCTCCCACAGGTGCCAACATTCGTATTGCCATCCGACATCAACAAAGATGGCGCAGACGATCTCGTGGTCGGACTCGTTATCGACACCGACTCGACTCAGCCTGAATTTGAGGTTTTGCTCGGAAACGGTAGTGGCGGATTTTCCGGGACTCTGACCCCGCCGCCGGTGTACGGCAGCCCTGACGGTCCGATCGCGACTCTGTGGGTAGCAGCAGGTGACTTTAACAACGATGGGTTGGTGGATGTTTTGACAACCACCGCAAAGGGCTGGGCCACGTCGTACCTAAACCACTCGGGAAGCGGCTTCCTAATGCTGGGCAGCTTTTTGCCAGACGATTTTGTGCTGGCCGCTGATCTTGGCGACATCGATGAAGACGGCTGTCTCGATGCCATCGAGACGAGCGCGTTTGGATTCCTACATATCGCGAAAGGGACCTGTGATGGATTTTTTGTGCAAGGGCCTGCGATTGCGGCACTGGGAGACCTTGACCCGGCCTTGAAGGTTGTGGATGTCGATGGTGATGGGCATCTCGATGTGGTCGGCTCGTCTGCCTGGTTCGGTGACGGTGGACCGGGAATTGGCGCGGAAGGAGGCTACCTCGTCTCGGTTCTGAAAGGCGATGGACACGGAAGCGTGTCTCCGGCGGCGATTTACCGCGCTGGCACGAGCGCCTATTCCCTCGCCGTCGCAGATTTCACTGGCGACAATCGGCTCGAGATCATCACCGCTGATTCCCTCGATAACCAAGCCAGTTTTTTGCTGAATGACGGATCGGGACATTATGGCGATCCGCAGGGCGAGACCATTGGCTACCAAACCGGTGGGCCAATCAATGCTCCTAATGCTCAGTCGCCATTGGTCTCATCTGACCTCAACGGAGACGGCAAACCGGACCTGTTTCTGACCGAATACGGCTTCCAAGCTGGTTCCGATCCGAGCCAGTTGACCGTGCTCCTAAATGATGGGACTGGGAAGTTCCTTCCACCCCTGCGAACGCCGATTCCCGTGGGCGAGGCGATTCCTATCCCGCGCTTCATCGCCGCACCGTTCCGCACGACGAGTGCGCCGGATGTCATTTACATGAATACCTACGACGGCGTGAACAGCATTTTCAATGTCTCCTATTTTCGCGGCAATGGTGATGGCACCTTTGCTCCACCGACAATTCTGACAACCTTACCCGACCCCTTGCAATTGGTTTCCGGGGACTTCAACGGCGACGGGAAGCTCGATTTTGCTGTTTACGGCGAAGACGGCTTTGGGAATCAGGAATTCGATGTCTTCCTTGGACACGGCGATGGAACCTTCACGCAACTGCCGAGGCAAGTCTTCCCCAGGATCAGCACCAACTACGCGGTGCCGTTGCAGATTCTTGCAGGGGATTTCAACCACGACGGGAAACTCGACGTCCTAATCGGCTACAACGGCAATGCGGGATGGATGGCCTTTGGCGACGACTTGGTCGAAGCTCTCGGCAATGGAGACGGAACGTTTCAAATGCCGGTCGTGCTGATGCCTCATTTTGGCGCAGTAGCAGTGGCCGACCTGAACCACGACGGGTACTTGGACCTCGTTCAAAAGAAAGACCCGAGCGAAGATGTCAGCCAAGCCTTCTTCTTTACTCCGGCAGTTACAGTCTATCTGGGGCGAGCGGATGGCAGCTTTCAGCAGCAACCGACGTATCTTCTTCCGGGAGTGGCAGCACCTTCATTTGATCCAGCCCTTGTTGGCGATTTCAACGGAGACGGCAATCTCGACATTGCTGTTCTCTATGAGCTTTCCTCGAACTTTGGCGTGATTGATCCTCGGTTGCGAGTGCTGCAAGGCGCAGGGGATGGAACCTTTACCGTCACTGACCACTTTTACCAGTTGAATAGTTTGACTGCGCCGTTCGTTGCAGGGGATCTCAACGGCGATCACAAGGACGACTTGGCCGAACTCATCGGCTTTACGTCGGCAATCGCTACAATTCCGGCAGCAACTGGGCCATCCCTGGACATTTCGCTGGACTCTAGTCCTATCGCGGGGAAGAAAGGGAGTGCGGCGGTCGCTTTGAATCTGCCCGCTTCCTCGGCAACGACTGTCCTTCTCTCGGCCAGTGATTCGGCGGTTCAGATGCCATCTTCACTGCTGTTCAACCCAGGGCAACAAACTAAGAGCTTCGCGTTCACATTGGGTACAGGTTTTGATGTCACTCACGCCGTTGCCCTTTATGCAAAGCTCGGTACCGAGAGGGCTGTCACTTACGGAAACAAACCGAACCCTCACGCTCCTGCGGGAGTTGTCGAGACCCTCCTCCTGCAAGACGGGATTAACGACATTCCAGGCCAGATCAGCGTCAGCCCCGGTGAGAGCTTCTCACTCACACTGCAACTACAGAGCGCAGACGGCTACACGGGGACCTTCTCCGGTTTCGCGTGCAATGGGCTTCCGGTAGGAGCGACCTGCACATTTGCAAAGAAATCATTGACGATCTACCCAGGCAAGTACGAGCAGGTGAATTTTGACGTAACCACATCGCCTGACACTCCATTTGGTTCCTACTCTATCCCTGTCGTTTCGAGCGATGGCTTTGTTAAGTCTTCCGTGAACCTGCCGCTGGGGATCGGTGATTTCGCCTTAAGTATAAACCCGACAATGACGGTCATGGGGCCAACAGGCATGGGAGTTCCCCAGATTTCCTCGACCTCGACCAATGGCCTGAAGGAGTATCTGACTGTTACGTGTGATGGCCTTCCACCGGGTGTCATGTGCGGCATCGGCGGACTCTTCAATGCCGATGGAGACAGTGTGCCTCTGTATGTGACCGCCCAAAATGCGCAACCGGGCGACTATCCGTTCCAGATCACCGGCAAAGCGAACATCGTCTCGCACACAATCGACGCCACGTTGAGGGTTGGGGACTTCACCGCCGTTCTGGACAAGACTTCTGCAACGATCTCGGCGGGTCAGTCGGCGACATTCACGATGACATTGGCGTCCGTCAATCATTACGCTTCGACAATCAGCGTCACGTGCCAGTCCTCCAATCCCAAAGTGACCTGCGTGGCTTCTCCAAATCAAGTTTCGCTTGCTGATGGCGGAACCGCGAATGCCACCTTGACTGCAACAGCTTCGGCCAGCAAGACGCCAACAGGAGCGGTCACGCGCCTCCAGCTCGGCGGCCTCGTAGCATTGGTGTTCTTACCGTTTGGTCTTGTGGCTCTCAGAAGCAAGCAAAGATCAATCGCTGCGCTAGTGGTGCTTGTCGCGGTGATGTCGATGATCTCGTGCGGAGGTGGAGGCGCTGGCGGCGGTGGTGGCGGAGGTGGTGGTGGCGGCGGTGGCGGAGGATCATTCACCGTAAACCTGGCCGTGGCCGCATCTGCTGCGAATACGCAGGCGGATTCCAACAATTGGAAGTCCCTCGGACCTATTGTGATAACGGTGAAAAAGTAGATGCGCAGCTGCAACATGAAATATGTCCGCTGAACAAAAACGCCCTTTGAGGTTGAGAGCACGCAAAGTTGTGGGGTCTTGCGACGATTGTTTTTGAACACCCAACCTCCAGGCGCATTTCTTCTATCGATCACCGCCAGCAATGATTGTTCAAAAGATGCTAAGCAACGGCGAGCTGCCTTACAGTTCAAGTCTCCCTCCGAACGTTCGTTCAGGACTCAGATCAAGGAAGCTGCGAAGAAGCCCCCGACTTCGCGGGCCACTATCGTTTTGCAATATGGGGCTGTGGCCACGGGGTGCGTAGGCAGGGCAATTATCGACCTTCAATCGGGTGAGGTTTTCCCGCCGCCGTTGGCGCGTAAGAGAGCTGGAGAAGAACAGTGGATCTTTTGCACGGATTGGAGCAAGGAGAACGGCGCTAAGTATCACGTCAACAGCTCGCTCTTGATCCGGGAGTGTGGCCATCACTTCGGCGAGCACTAAGACGACGTTCACTACCTCATCTGGAAGGACAATCGCTCCCAACAAATCCTGCACGCGCCAGGTAAAGAGGAGGAGTAACCCTTAGCGCTGGGTGGCGATGCTGGGCATTTTGCGCAGCCAAAGCGTTTCCCGATCCTGATGCGATTGGCCGTCCTTTGCGAAGCCGATCCGCACCGTGAGCCCGGTCTCTTCAGTCGTCCTTTCCGCTCCCGATTCGCGCTGCGATCCCGGCCTCGATTAGCGGTGCTTTCCGGTCCGAATCCTGAGCCGATGGTGGGGTTGTGTAGTCCCGGAGGTGGGTTTCGGGGGTGTGTCCTGCCTCCTGAAAGTGCCGTGCCGGGGTGAGGTTCAAAACCCAGCCATGCTTCGCATGGGAGTAATGTTGACACGTCATCCCCAAGTAGGGAGCTGCAGGGATACCGGAGGCGGCGGGCGCGTTTACGTGCATAAACTTGTTGTGAGGCAGCGACTTAGATTTTTCCCGCGTCCCTGCCGTTTCCGTTCGTAAACGGCAGAACCACTGCGGGCGGGCATCGCGTAAACATGTTGATCCGCCGAGGGTTGCGCGAAGATGCGAAATCCGGGCCGCTGACGCCGCGCCTGCGGCATCGGGTGTTTGTCCGACGCACATCCGGCGCTTGTCCGGTGTTGCCGGATGCGTTCGCCAGTAGGCTTCGCGACGACCGTAACCGAGCCATTCCGAAGCGGGAAGAGGGTACGGGCGCGGGTCACAGCCCGTCAAGCCCCGTTCCGCCAAGAGGCGGAACGCCTTGCGGCTGCGCTTCGCTCCCGGGGCGTTGACAGGCCGCGCCCACGCCCGTAAAGGCCCTCCCGCTATGTTCGGAATGCCTCTCTCTGCCCCAGCGGGGCAAACTTCTCAAGGTACAATGCGAGTCCCGAGAAGAACTAATTGGCATCCGTCCGGCTTGACAAAAGTATACCTTGCCGGCGAGCGCGAACAGGTAATAGTCTGCGCAAAGTTGTCGTGTATGACGGGTCGATCAGGCACCCGAAAGCCGGTGGAGTTCCCGGTGATTTGCGTGCCAATTCCGGTGCTCATACACCGGCGAAGGAACCACGTTTCCCGTTGGCTTTCCTCGCCGTTCGAGGCGGTGGATTGTAGCCACTTTGGCCGCGTTCTTCAACCCTTCCAGCAATCGTTGCTGCGACCTGGTATCAGTGGCAATTGCGACTGCTTCATAGGCACCGTCCGCTGGTTTGTCTCGATTGCTCCGAGAGGCACACCCAACCAGTTCGACAACTCCAGTAGAGTGGCTATTCAAGACGATCCATATCCGAAATGCACGTCGATAATTGACGGCGATAGGGCCCCGGAAACGGATGGAGAGCTTGTCTGCAATCTTGGTTTTGATTGTCCCGGCGAATCGCACTCTAAAGGACAACTTGGCGGGTATCAAATTGAGGCCCTTGCGACACTCACAATGGCCGGTATCGCCATCGGATTTCGAGCGGAATTGGAAGGCGGACCAGTACGATATCTGCGGACAATTGTGCTGGCAAAATGGCCTCCTTCGGTTGGCCCGCGCTTCTGCCAACCTGGGCCAATTTGGCTCGCCAACTCCACTGCAATGCCGAGGCCAACCGCACCCTCTTGGCAGGTCAAATCGGCCCGCGATAGTCCACCGCATACAGCGACTATCTCGCCACTCCTTGCTGCAGTCTCAACCAGCGCATTCGACTCCGCAACCAGGGGCGTAGGTACCACCCCCTGGCCTTCCGAAGCAGCCCGCCAGAAGGCAGACCAACTATCCCAGATCACCAAGGCAAATAAGTAAGTAGTAGGCATTGGAACAGCCGGGATAAATCGCCGTGATCGACGGAGTTAGTCGGTACAAAACTCGTAAGAACTTCGGTCCTTATTGACAGCGCCTATGTGCTCCATTTGCGCGACCCCAAACCTCGACTTTGACGGCTGCCAAGCACACTCATGAAGCGCGCGTTATCGCGCTTGATAAGATGGTATAAGTCACCTCCATATCCCGTTTCTTTCCTGTCGGATACTCTCTGTCTATCCGCCTCGACTTATCCTCGCGAATGATATACCTTCCTGCTTCCAATGAGCAGTGCCAATGCCCAGCGTCTGGTCCTCGCCTCTACCATCGAAAAATACTACCGATGAGCGTGCTGTCGCGTTGCCAATTCGGATCGCTCTTGTAAGTCGGATCAATAGCGCAAGGCAATATAACTACCGAAATACAGAGTTTTCCACATACGTGAGGCTTGAATAATCCAGCAACAAATAATACAAACAGTGAGCATCTCTTGCGAGGCGTAGTTAGTCTAAGTCAGAAAACAGGAGTCGAGATATTGCTGCAATTGTAGAGCTGAATCGCATGTTGACTATTTCCAAAGCACTGTCGGCAGGCCAGGCGCGTACCTACCATGCGCGCGAGTTTGTGTCGGAAACGCAAAACTATTGGAGCCGTGACGCGCAGGTGCATAGCGAGTGGCAGGGAAGGCTTGCTCAGGAGTGGGGACTACGCGGTTCCGTGGGGGTCGAAGAATTCGTGCGGCTGAGCGAAGGACAGCATCCTGAAAGCGGCACGCAACTCGTCAGGCACCAACCTGCAAAGACGTATGACAACGAGTACGGTAAGGAAATTACTAGCGTCGAACATCGCGCCGGGTGGGACGCGACATTCTCCGCGCCGAAATCTGTTTCTCTCACCGCGCTTGTCGGCGGCGATGAACGTGTGCGTGTGGCACACCGCGAAAGTGTGCGCGTGGCGCTTGACGAGTTGGAGCGGTACACGCAAGCGCGTATCGGCAATATCCACGCGCCGGAGACGACAGCCAAGTTCGTTGCCGCCACCTTCGAGCATGACACTGCTCGTCCGGTGGATGGGTATGCCGCACCGCAACTTCATACGCATGCTGTCATTTTCAATCTGACCGAACGTGAGAAGGGCCAGACGCGGGCATTGCAAGAGCGGAGTCTTTTCCAATCGCAGCAGTATGCGACCAGTGTCTACCGTTCCGAGCTTGCCATGCGCTTGCAAGGGTTGGGCTATGAGATCGAACGCGGCAAGCACGGTCAGCCCGAGATCAAGGGCTACACGCAGGAATACCTCGATGCATCCAGTCCGAGACGAGAACAGATCAAGAATCACTTGCAGGAGATCGGGAGAGAAGGCGCGGGCGCGGCACAAGTTGCTGCCCATCGCACACGGGACAGCAAGGAGATTCGCTCTCCGGAAGAAGTGTTACAGCGGCACCGCGAACTGGCAGCACGGCACGGTCATCAGGCGGACCGCGTTGTCGCCCAGGCACGCGAACAGGCCCAGATTCATGCACCGAGCTCGGACAAGACTGAGCTCCGGACCGAACGACAGGCCGTTACCTATGCCCGCAATCACGTCTTCGAGCGATCTGCGGTACAGGATGAGCGGAGCATCTTGCAGGCGGCGATCAGCCGGAGCATGGCGCAAGCAACCTATGAACAAGTGCGGCACGAGCTTGCGCAACGAGTGCAGCGTGGGGAATTCGTTGCCGTTGGCTCCGTCGAAGGGCGCGCTGCGCCGATGTACACCACCGCTGAGATGATTCGCATGGAGCAGGAGATCGTCGGACGGATGCAAAGCGGCAATCAGCGCTATTACAGCGATCCGATGCTGGTTTCGCCTTCGCGGCGGATTGCGATCGAAGACCGCCATACCGAACTGAGTCCGGCACAGCGCGAGGTGGTCGATGACATCTTTGTGAGCCGAGAGAAGATCGTTGGCCTGGATGGGATCGCTGGTACGGGCAAGACGACTACCTTGGCAGTCATCCGGGAAGGAGTGGAATCCGAAGGCTACAAGGTCGAGGGTTTTGCTCCAACTTCGCGCGCAGCGCAGAAGCTGGCCGAGGCGGGCATCGAGACCTCGACTCTGCAACACCATCTTGCGCGCGGAGAGCAGCCGGACACAGGTCAGAAGAGGTTCTATGTGCTCGACGAGTCTTCGCTCGCCTCGACGCGCCAGATCCACGAGTTCATCGAACGGCTTCATGCGAGAGATCGGGTTTTGCTAGTAGGCGACACGCGGCAACACGAAGCGGTCGAAGCGGGCCGTCCTTTCGCGCAGCTTCAGGAAGCTGGAATGCGGACGATGAGGCTCGAAGAGATTGTGCGGCAGAAGGACCCGGAACTGAAACAGGCTGTCGAACAGTTGGCGCGTGGTCACGTTGGAGCGGCTATCGACAGTCTTGATAAGCAAGGGCGAGTGCATGAAGTCAAAGGACGTGAGGATCGCATCGGGGCTATTGCACGCGAGTATGCGAAATCACCTGAGAGCACGCTCGTAGTTTCGCCCGACAATCTGTCGCGCGCGGAGATCAATCAGCGCATCCATGCAGAGTTGCAATCGCGCGGAAGTGTCAGCAAGGAAGAACACCGGGTCCAAACGCTGGTGCCGCGTCAGGAGATGACCGGAGCGGATCGTTCCTGGGCGCAGCAATACCAAGTTGACGATATTTTGCGCTACTCACGCAGTTCGCGGGAGACTGGCATTGCGAAAGGCGAATACACACGCGTCAAAAGTATCGATGCGCAAAACAATCAGCTGACGGTACTGCGCGCGGGTGGAATTGAAACGACCTATGACCCTCGCCGGCAGATGGGCGTCTCGGTGTATCGAGAGCAGGAGAAGGCATTCTCGGTTGGAGACCGTATCCAATTTACCGCACCCAATCATGAGTTGAAGGTTGCAAACCGTGAACTGGGTACAGTGGAATACATCGCGCCGGACGGAGCGATGCGGCTGAAACTCGAAAGTGGACGCAGTATCGACTACGAGCCTCAGCGTCATCCGCACATTGACCACGGCTATGCCGTCACCAGCTATTCCAGCCAGGGGCAGACCGCGGAACGCGTACTCATTCACGTGGATACGGACCTCGCAGCGAAAGACTTGCTGAATCGCCGCATGGCGTATGTTTCTGTTTCGCGCGGACAGTGGGACGCGCAGATTTTTACAAACAACCGCGAAAAGCTGCCGCAGGCTCTTGGCCACGATGTCTCGCATCAGAGCGCGAACAAACCGGAACAAGCGATTGCTCCGTTGCAGCAGGAGGCTGTCCGCTCACAGCAAACAGAAAGGGATATTGGTATGGGGATGGGCATAGGCTTCTGATTTTAACTAGGTTTCACACGAGAAAACGCTTGTCTTGTGCAGTCGCCACGAGAGGGCGAGATCGCAAGATCCGGAAGCGCCCGTCAGTCCAAAGGATAGACACTATGATTTCTGCTCAAAGACTTCCAGCCATGTTGCCTGCCCCCGTGGAGGCATTCGTCGATCCTGAAACGGCCGCTCGTTATCTTCACACCACCCGACGCCAATTGCTGGAGATGGTGCGCGCTGGACTTATTCTCGGCCATCCGCTCGATCCCAGGGCCAAGAAGAAAGACTGGAGATTCCTACTGTCAGAGTTGCATGCCTACATGCTAAGCTGCGACCAGCGGCCACCTGGAGCACGCAAACCACCAAGGAGGGTTTGATGCCCAGGTATCAACAAGGAAGTATTCGTCAGATTAAACGCGCAGACGGAATGACGTGGGTCCTTCGTTATTACGCAACGCGAGCGGATGGGAAACGAGTCGAACACATGGTCGCCATCGGTCTTGTGAAAGATATCGGCCCGAAGAAAGCCGACGCGTCCCGAGAAGCCGATCGTCAGAGGTTGCGCGAAACCGTCAACCAATTACAACCCTTCCAGGGAAAGCCGAGGACATTTGGCCAGCTCTGTCAGCACTACATCGAGAACGAGCTGAGGATCGACCAGGCGAATTCGGCCCGCCCCAAGGAGTTTCCCACAATCGAGACCTACGAACGACATCTCGTCAAGCGCATTGTTCCCCGCTGGGGGAGCGTTGCGCCGTTGGCGATCAAGTCGGCGGAGATCGAGAAATGGTTTTTGGAACTGAGGAAGGGAAACCCCCAGAAGAAGGTGAAGCCGTTGGCCGATCCGACGGTCGACAAAATCCGGCGTATCATGCATCTGGTTTACAAGCACGGGCAGCGGCACGAGTTTCTGCCGCGGCAGCAGGAAGGCAATCCCATGAATTGGGTGAGCCAGCGGACGACCAGCGATTACAGGGCGGTTCCCATGACGCCGAAGCAGGCGTTCGAGATTCTCCTCAACATTCCGGAGCCGAGGCGCACGCTCACCCTGAGCGATGCGGCGACGGCGTTGCGAGTGTCGGAGTTACTCGCCCTCACGTGGACGGATCTGGATTTTGTGGATCTGGTGATGTATGTGAGGCGCGCGTATGTATGGGGGAGATTCAAGGTGCCGAAGTCGAAGGCATCGAAGGCTCCAGTACCCATGCACCCTCTCCTGGCGGGGTTTCTTCTCGCATGGCGCGACAAGACGCCTTTTGGCAAGGGCACCGACTTCGTGTTTCCGAGTGTGAGACTCAAGGGCAAGAAGCCTCTGTCCGCGTCCATCATGGTGCAGAAGTACCTGAGGCCGGCGGCGGTAAAGGCGGGTGTGATCACGGAAGGGGAGAAGGTGCGTTTCGGCTTTCACAACTTCCGGCACGCGCTGGCAACGGCACTGGTGAAGCTGAAAGTGGATGCAAAGACCGTGCAAGGGATGTTGCGTCACGAGGATTTCGGGACAACGATGCAACTCTACGCACAGTCCGACATGGAGTCGATGCGCGAGGCACAGGGCAAGTTCCTGGAGCAGCTGTTGGGCGACAGGATTCACCTGCTCACGGAGAAGGTTCAGTGAGAAATCGTGGGTCGGATCTCCGGATCGTGGGTTGGATCGTGGGGTGGAAATTTCAGCTCAAAGCCGCTAAGCTCTTTGGAATGATGGTGGCCAGGGAGGGAGTTGAACCCCCGACGCCAGCCTTTTCAGTCTGTAGCTATCCTGTACATTTAACAACTTGCAGGTAACAGACGGCTGCGTAAGTCTTTCTAAGTACGTGCAAGTCGGGTCTAGTGTGGGTTGCATCGTGGGTTGCGAACGTTGGCCACCGGACCTCTTTCTGAGTGACCTACAGTTTTCAACAAGGCGCTTTAGCCTCAATGGATCATAAAGGGATTGGTGAATGCGCTTTGTTTCCTTCCCTGATCGTTGCCACACCCCGAATTGATGAAAGTCCTCAAAGCGAGTGAAGTGAACGGGTAAACATAGTATTTCTCGTAGATGGCTTGTCAAACCATCAGCGTGACACAGAACTCCTATGAAAACACGGGCTGGGACGACGAGAAACGCTGTTGCTGGCGTACATGCAAATGCGCAAGCTTCGCACGGTCCGAACGGGTGACCTGGCCGAACCGCTGCAATTGAGCCGCACGCAGGAACTAGAATTGTTCCGACGGCTGGCACGGGGCGGGTTGATTGCGCGGGTGCGGCCGGGTTTGTTTCTTGTGCCGGCGCGCCTGCCATTGGGCGGGGCGTGGACGCCGAATGAGGCAGAGGCATCGAATGCGCTGACGCAAGATGCGAAGGGGCGTTATTAGATTTGTGGGGCAAACGCTTTCAATCCCTACGGGTTTGACGATCAGATCCCCAACCGAGTTTCTGCCTCCAACAACCAGATTTCGGGCCGGCGCAAAATCGGGGCGGTAGACATAACCTTGATCAAGGTGGCCGACAAACGACTGGGGGACACCGCGGAAATCGAGATGGCGGACGGTGAGAAGGCGGTGTACGCGTCGCGGGTGCGGTCGCTGGTGGCCGCGGTGTATGACTGGTCGCGCTTCAACGGCATCCCGCGTGGTTATGAGTGGATTCGCCAAGAGTTGAAGACAAAGCGAGTAACCGCGGCGGACTTGGCGAAATGCACGTTGCGCTACGGAGACACGGGCGCGATTCGACGCATGGCACGTTGCTGGAGTGCGAAGGTGTGGCCGCCGCGCTGTTGCGGAAGTTGGAGCAGGCGCTGGCGAACCAGCGGCCTGATTCCGTCGATACCCAACCGACCCAAGCCAGGCACGTTCAAATTCGCTGGGGCGTCGTGACGAACGATCAACGCTGACCAACGCATGAACTGGTTGCACAAAGACGCCGGAATATTTCGCGATGTACTGGCCCTGACACGGGAACGAACGGGGTTTGCAGAGATTTTGTGACAACTGGCCCGTTCATAATGATCGCGGCAGTTGGTACCGATTCGCAAAAGCCTGTGAACATTCAAGGTTAGCTTTTCGCGATTCTGCACCGCAAGGGTGTCCACTCAGGTGACTAGAGTACCTACCCAGAATCTGCAAAAAAGGAGCGGCAAGTACCGATAGGGTTTAGTGATCCTTCCGTCGAAGCATTGGAGGTGGGTATTGTGAGTGAGGAGGGCATCTTTTCTGTGGTCTACCTGAGTGAGGGCACTCGCAGATTTTCGGTGCCGGACTTGGAGCAAATCCTCACAAAAGCCAGAGAGACCAACTCCAAGTTGGGAATCTCAGGGATGTTGCTATTCAAGGGCGGCAATTTTCTTCAAGTTCTCGAGGGAGACAGGGGAAAGGTAATGACGCTCTTTGACAAGATCGCCCAAGATCCGCGTCACAATCGGATTACCGTTTTGTTCAAGGGCGTGTCAGCGCAGAGAGACTTTCCAGATTGGTCGATGGGGTTTTATGACTTGGACTCGCCTGACACCGCGAAGATTACCGGGTTCAGCCCCTTTCTCCGTACTACTCTCACTACTTCGGATTGTCTCGACGCGCGTCGCGCCAAGAGACTGTTGCTACTCTTCAAAGACGAAAAACTGCTCAGTTCAGCGCATTGCGCCGTGCAAGGAAGAAAGTAGGGACAGTAGCTTAAGCAAATCCTCCAAAGTGCCCGAAGTAACACCTGTTGGCGGTATCGCTTGACGATCCTCATAGGCCGGTCCTGTTGGGGGCAACTTTAAGCGAGTCGAGGCAAAACCGCGGGCCACGGCCCGTAGAGCGCCGTGTCGAGGATGTGGCGCAAATCACGCAGCACTAGATGGAAGCCCGTCTTCCGAGCTTTGGTCAGGGCTTGCAAGCTACCCAACATCTCTGACTTGGAACCCTGCTTACTCCGGTTACCTTTCGTACCAGCCGTAGTCACCTCTACTCTGGTCTGTGGAGCTACGGAAAAGTATGAGGAAAATGAGACCCTTTGATTGGGGCGTGACGACCGTTCTCTTGGTCGCGTGCCTTGGGGCTCTCCCGTCGTGGGGACAAAGCACGGCGGAAGTGCGTGGAAAAGTAACGGATGCCTCCCACAAGCCGGTGGTGAGTGCGTTTGTCATTGTAACTTCCAAAGATACATCCCTGATGCGCGCCGCCAGCACCGACGATGCGGGCGTGTTTGAGTTTGCCTCCCTGCCGATCGGCACCTATCAACTGCAGGTAAAGGCTGACGATTTTCTGCCGTTTGAAGCGAGCGATGTTCGTGCCAGCATTGGGCAGGTGGTAAACCTCGATGTCGTCCTTTCACAGAAGCAAGGCACGGCAGGGACTGTGCGCACTCGGGAAGCCTCGATGATCGAAGCGGGGAATGCTCAACTGGGTGTCGTGATGAGCGATCTCGATGTCACGCAGCTTCCCCTGAAATCCCGGGACACCTTCGATTTGCTGCAATTGCAACCCGGTGTGCAAGGCACGCTGGGCGCGGATCTCTTCTTCGGCAATGACCAATCGGGAGTAGTGTCGGTTAACGGCGGACGCTCTCGCTCCAACAATTCCAATGTCAATGGCGGCAACGCTGGTGACCAGATGGTGAATTCTCCTTCCATTGAGCCATCGCCGGATACGATCAGCGAGTTTCGCGTCATCTCCCACAATTACGACGCAGCCCTCGGCCGCAACTCCGGCTCGGTGCTGAACGTGATCACAAAATCCGGAGGCGCCACCTTCCACGGTACCGCTTATGAATTTCTCCGGAATAACGCACTCAACGCCAAAGGCTACTTCGACCCAACGACGGCGGATTTCAAGCAAAACGACTTCGGCTCCACTTTGGGCGGCCCAATCCGCAAGGACAAAACTTTCTTTTTTTCTTCCTACGAAGGCAGGCGCGTAAGGCAGGGAATTACATCTTATCCCGTACTCGTCCCTACCCCGGAGGAACGAGTCGGCAACTTTTCTGCGGGTCCAGCTTTTTCAGGTGTGCTCAACAGCACCACAGTCGCCCAAGCTCTCACCAACCGAACGGGGTGCGTGGTGGCCGTACAGGCGAATGGCGGCGCATCGATCGTCGCGGGAACACCCTACGCGTCGATTTTTCCAGGTAATGTAATTCCGTCACAGTGCTTCGATCCCACAGCCGCCGATCTATTGAACCAGTTTGTTCCCCTTGCGATTCCAGGAAGCAACACATTTCGTTCTTCTCCGAACGCGAAGGTCCGCCATGACCAGTTGACGTTCCGCCTCGACCACAACCTCACGAGTCAGCAGCAACTCGGCTTTTACTACTACGGCGCGGACGGAATTGATGGACAACCGTTTTCTCGTTTCCTGGCGAGCGGAGCTAATGTGCCCGGATTTGGCAATGCCGTACGCGGCCGTTTCCAGCAGCTCAATTTGTCTCATGCTTGGACCATCACTGCAAAGACGATTAACGAGGCTCGGTTTGTGTACTACCGGCAGGGGGAAGGTAAGTTGCTGTCTCCAGCACGCACCAATCTGGTGCAGGATTCATGTGCTGTAGTTCCTAGCAGCCAATGTTTCTCCAATCCGGCAAACCCGAGTCTTGGGATTACGCCCGGGTACGGCGCCAGTTACGAGGGCGTTCCTTTCGTCTCGCTGGCTGGTGGTTTTGCTTTGGGAAATAACCCGGCAGGAAACTTTTCCCAAATCGGAAACGTTTATCAAGGATTGGATACCTACAGTCGAATTGTGGGCCCGCATACGTTGAAGTTCGGAGCTGACATCCGCAACCAGCGCATGCATCAGTTGTACTTTTATAACGTCAATGGCGGGCTCAATTTCTATGGAGGTGGTCCCAACGACGTCGGGTTCAGCAGTCTCATACCCAACTATCTCCTCGGTCTGCCGGACAACTATACCCAGGGTTCGGCAAACGCGGTGGACGCCCGCGCCACGCAGTTTGATCTGTTCGCCCAAGACGCATGGAAATTGAAACCCAACCTTACACTCAACTATGGACTCCGCTGGGAATTCAACACGCCTCAAGCCGACGGGGGGGATCGCATCCAGGCTTTCCGTCCTGGCCAAGCCACCGGAATCTATCCTTGCGTTTTGAGTCCGGCGGACCCTCTGCTGGGCTCGTTTGGCAGCAGCGATTGCTCCCCGCAAGGGCCCGGCCGCTCCGTCTTCCCGCTCGGCCTAGTTTTTCCGGGAGATGCGGGAGTGCCGTCAGGACTTACGAACAACTACCTTAAGGCTTTCGCCCCTCGGTTAGGCCTGGCTTGGTCGCCGAAGTGGTCCGAAGGCTGGCTGGCCAAGGTTACCGGCGGGCCGGGCAAGTCCAGCGTGCGTCTGGGCTGGGGAATGTTCTACGACAGCAACGAGGAACTGATACTCGGGGAGAATTTCACTGCCCAGCCGCCGTTCGGTGGCACTAGTTCGATCAGCAACGTTTTTTTCAACACACCGTTTCTGGGCCAGGACGGTTCCGTTACGCCCAATCCATTCCACGGATTCCTGGACCCCAAGCCGCGCTCACCGGTTGATTTCGCTCTCTTTCGTCCTATTAGTCTATTTGGCAACTTCCCGCAGACCTTGCGGAATCAGTACTCGGGTCACTATCACCTGACCGTGCAACGTGAACTCACGAAGGATACGCTTTGGCAGCTTGCATATGTGGGTTCTCAAGGACACCGGCTCTTGGCCAACTTGGACCAGAATCACGGCAACCCGCAAACCTGTCTCGATCTGAATCAAATCCCAGGATTGTCTTGCGGTCCGTTCGGAGCTGACAGTGCCTACTCCATTCCTGCCGGAGCCATTCCAGCAGGGGTCACCGTGCACTTGCCCTATGGTTCAGTGCCGACGGTAACTGGCCCCAATGCGAATCCAATTACCCTGGTTGGACTGCGCAAGTATTCTTCCCCGCTCTGCGAACCCACCACGGGTGTCGGCTGTCCGCCGGACGGTGTCCCGGTGTTCGGCAGCATCTTCGGGCTGATGCCGGTGGCCAACTCCTCCTATAACTCTTTTCAGACGCTGGTGAAGCAGCGTTTGTCGCACGGACTGCAATTTCTGGTCTCCTACACTTGGAGCAAGTCAATCGACAACGCTTCCAGTTTCGAAAACGCGGTAAATCCGGTCGACCCGGCAAAATCGCGATCGCTTTCCTTGTTTGACGCCCGCCAACGTTTGGTGGTCAGTGAGTACTGGCGGATTCCCGACTTGCGAATTTCGAATTGGACTCGCCACTTAGCCAATGGGTGGGCCCTCAGCGGCATTCTCACGCTGCAGTCGGGCTTTCCGATTCGTCTCACCTCCACCAGTGACCGAGAACTGATGAGCAGTGCTAACTTCGAGGCGCCGGGCGAGCCAAGTGAGATCGCGCCCTTCCGGCGCCTCGATCCACAATCATCTGGTGGCTATTACTTCGATCCTTCATCGTTCGTCGATGCTCCACTGGGCCAGATCGGCAATGCCCCGCGCACCATATGCTGCGGGCCAGGCACAGCCAATTTCGATCTTGGTGTCCACAAAGTGTTAGCGGTACGGGAAGGTACAAATCTCGAGTTCCGCACTGAGATTTTCAACGTGTTCAATCACACACAATTCTTTAGTCCCGATGGCAACATCACGGACGGGGCATCGTTTGGACAGGTAAGTCGCGCGCAAGACCCGAGATTGATTCAACTGGCGCTGAGGGTAACGTTCTAGCACAAACCCGGCGAGAGCCGGAACGACAATGACGAAGCTGAACTACATCTTGCTGTGTGCAGCACTCATGGTAGGCAGCGCAAGCGGGGCTGACCAGGAACGCAAGATTGTTCGCAGCGAAACCCCTGATTATCCAGCACTCGCCGGTAAGATGAACCTCCACGGCACCGTCAAGCTGAAGGTATGGATTGGTCCCGATGGGGCGGTGCGACGCCTGGAATACATTGGAGGTCATCCTGTCTTGGCGGAGTCCGCGCTAAAAGCTGTGAAGATGTGGAGATACCAAGCTGCAGCCCAAGAGTCCACGGCAGTAGTAGAGCTGAAGTTCTAATAGCCGCATGGAATTGGAGGTTGAGCGGTTGAGTGTAGGCTAACTCCGACTTCGGATCTGCACGTCGAAACAGCATGGCCGGGGCGTAGTTCGGGTCGCCGCATCTGAACTGGGCGGGTCTTCGGTTCGCCATTTTTCTTCGTTTCCTCAAACTTGAGCTCGAGGGGAACCTTTCATCGAAGCATTAGAAAAACGATGTTCGAAACGATAAAAGGAGCAACCTCGTGTTGCAGCCGAGCGATATCGTCGCGATTTTCTCTCGGCGTGATTCCAACGAGCCGCTTTCGATGCCCATTTGTTGAGCGCGAGTTGATTAGGGATTGGAGTTTACGAGCCGGAAGTCGGATGTGACGATCCGTTCTGACTAAAAGCGCGCGGGCAGAGCGACGCGGGCTATTGAGCGTGAGGCCGTTGCAATTCCTCGCTCATGCGAGGTGCGAGCGTAAGAGTTCGTGCCCAATGCACTGGGTTGTAACCGCCTCGGCTCGAGAAAGATGACTCTAGTGCAACGGAGTCACCTTCTTTGAATTCTCCTCCTCCAAATGCCGAAGCCGGCACCTTAAGTACGACCATATACCTGATCGATCTTTGCCTCATTTGCGCTGTTCCTGATCCGCCTCGCACCAGCGGAGGCTTTCGATCACCAAACCGCACTTCCAGTTCCTGTGCTTTCGCACCAGGGGCAACAATCCATTCCATCGCATCCGATTGTGGAACTTGCATCTGAGGATAGAGGTGTCGGTCCGTGTAGTCGGACGTGTACAGCACAAAGTAAAGAGAATTGCGATTCCACGCTGCATAGATTTCCGCAAAAGGCAGCGTTGGGTCTGAAGCGTGGGCCCCTCCGACAAGAGCAAGTTTCTGGTCCCAAATCAGCGACTCCGAATCCAGCGGTTGCACAAAGCTCATGGCTGAAGAGGTTTGTTCCCTGAACTGGCTGTGGATCTTGCTAACGTCGAGCGAGGCTGCGGCACCTGTCAGGTCTTCGTAAGGCCTGTCATCAATGTCAACTAAGCCCATGTTGTAATCTTCACCATCCGATCGACCGTTCTTGGGTTCGTCGTAGTACTGGAACCAGTGAGCTCCAATTACGAAAGGAAGCTGCACTAAGTTGTGCAAGTTTGTGCGGAACGCCGCAGCTCTTTCGGGTTGCGTTAGAACAGTAGGGAAAACGCCGCCGGAGTTCTTGTTGCCGCTGCGATTCTCCTTTGCGCACATGTAGAACTCAGAGATCAGAACCGGTTTTCCGGTGATGTTATGCAAGTTGTCGAGGAGGTACGGTGAAATCTGACCATCTTTCCAATCTGCCGCGTAGTTGATCGAAATGACATCGACGTATGGTCCGGCGGCCCGCGCTACCGCCTGCGGATACCACGTGGCGAAACGGTCGCCGAGGATGAGATGATGTTCGTCGTATCGGCGGATTGAGTCATGCACCAGTTGGTAGTACCTCGCTGCCAGACACTGAACAAATTCATCGATCGCGAGCGATCCGCGACCCCCCGCCTGCAACGTGACGCCCCCCCGGTGGCCCACTTCCTCGAAGTCCTTTGCGCTGCCGACGTGGAAATCTTTCAGGAGCTCTGAAAAGTGGCCGTCGTAGCGGGCGCGGAGAAGACGGATCAGTTGCTGCCGAGTGTGATTGGTGGCCGGTTGTTTGATGAACTCGAGGAACAGCGTGTCGCCCCACCAGCCGAGTTCATTGTCGGAAAAATAGCCCAACAGATTTGGATTCTCGCGCAACGTGAGGATCTGTTTCTTGGCTGTCTCGTCAAACGCTTGTGTTGCTTCTGAACTAAAGAGATCTCCCCATGGTGCGTGGACGGCAGCGCCCAGGTTTAAAACAACAGTGAATGGCATTGGGCCACCTTGCAGGATGGGGTCAGACCAGCCACCGATGGTGTTGAAATGCCAGTCTTGCAAACGCTTCAGAGTTGCTTTTGCCCAGGCGCTCGTTGACGAGTAGTGCAAGAAGGAAGCGTATTCTGGTTTGTCACCGTGATAACGATCCTTCGTGGCTCCGACATCCACGACATTCACACCAAGGGAAAAAAAGTTTGTTCCTGAAGGGTTTTGAAACCACCAGATGCCGTCCTTTTCAACCGTCCTGTAGTAGCTAGATGGGGCCGGAGGCGTTGACGCAGCGCGCAAGAAACCCAGCGTGGGGATGACGGCAACCGCGAGAACCGCCAAAAGAAATCGCGACTTTCGCACGCTTGTCAGACTCCGTTGACCGGCCCTAGTTGTTTCTCTGCGGGAGCAGTTCATAGCGATGTAACTTCGGCACAGCAACCGCCTTTTGCTGTTGGACGAGTTCGGCGTCAAAAGCATCGAGAGCTGACAAGGCTTCGAGAACGTGTGGCGAAATCTCGTCTTGCAAGGCTACCTGTACGCCCTGCCATCGCGCCAGACGGATGGAGTTTCGACGAGCCGCGAAGGCATGGGCTGCTAGAGCCTGTTTGAGCATCGGCGTCGCGAGCAGTGCGAGATTGACTCCTTGCGCCAAGTCTTCGTGCGTCCACGCCCCGATTTCCTCGCCATCGATCTTCAAGACATATTTTGCATCGGGAAGCCCCGTGACTTTCAGAACTTGCCGATCAAGCGATTCCACAATCTTCGAGGATTGCAGCACTAACGCAAGCACATCGTCCTTTGGATCGAAAGGCATTGGAAGGCCATTGTCTTCTTCAGTCCAAGAAAGAGTCGGCTTCTTCTGGAGATCCGTGATCCTGGTATTTTCTGCCCGCTGTATTCGAATGTGGGAGGCGTCGATTTCGACGGCGGACACAATCGCCGGTGCGTTCCAAGCATTCAGAAGGGCTGCGGCCATGACTAGGCCGCCAGCCCCCGATGGGTGGATGCGATCTGGAATGATTTGTTCCGCTAGAGCAGGATTATCCTGGTGGGCCTTTTCGAGAACCGCGACAAGCGGAGCATTCATGTCCACGGAGTCGAGATTCTGTTGTCGAGCCAATTCGCGCACGAACTGCCCGTAACGAAGAATCACCTTGTTGTAGCCGCCATCGCGCAATGCGTATTGTGGCGGACGCGTCACATCGTCGAAAGGAGAAGGCTCGAACAGCGTAATCCGCAAATTTGGCAAGCTTTGCCGGAGGCTATCCAGCAGGTGCTGGTAGCCCTTGGTGTACACGTCAAAGAACGAAGGGTCGAAATCCTGGTAGGCAGCGTCGTTCATACCCAACATGAAGGTCGCAACGGTTGGCCTGTTGGCTGCAACATCTCTAGCCAGACGCTGATCGACTTTCCCGCCGCCACCTCCCACAATCCACTCTCCACTCCATCCGGCGTTGATGAACTGAACGTTAAGGTTTGGAAATCTGGTGAGGACATAGGACTCGACGAAGGCGCTGTAACGGCCTTGCTCAGTGATACTGTCGCCGTAGAATACGACGCGGTCGTTTGGGCGAAGATGGAAAGGCGGTTCCGCCGCCGCTCGCAACGTGACTGCCGCTAAAACAAAAAGCGAGAAAATGCGCGACCATGTCTTCATAGAGCACAACGGGGCCTGTTCTAATGGCCGATGCCTAAGTCCTAAAACAGGAACTTCAAGGCGAATTGGATTTCACGTTCTCCACTGGCGCCTTTGATTTGCGCGAGAGATCCTTTGTCATGGAAATCTCCGCCCGGGCTGCTGAAATGAGGTGTGTTCGTCAAATTGAAAAGTTCGAATCTGAACTGGATTTTCTTTGTCTCCGCGAAGGATAGCTCCTTGAAGAGGGAGAAATCTGTGTTGACGTATCCCGGCCCTCTAATCGGATTGCGGGGCGCGTTACCGATGTTGTTGTTCGGAAGGCAGGTCGCTGACGGCTTGCAGAAGGCGGAGTCATCGAAGTATTTCGCCAAGGTGCGCCGGTCGCTTGCAAGATTTGGGTCTCTCGTCATGTTAGGGCGAAGGCCTGGGTTGATGCGGTCAGTGCCATCCAGAATGACGTTAACCGGCAGTCCGCTGCGGGCCTCGAAAATTGTGTTGACCTGCCATCCTCCAAGCACTGCCTCGGTGACGCCATTCCATGACCCGTAGAAGCGTTTACCTCTACCAAAGGGAAGTTCGTAGATCGCGTTGACGACGAGATTGTGCTTGATGTCGTTGTCGGAGACTGCACGCTCGCGGGCAAGATTGAACGGATCCTGCGGTTGGTTGTGGTTCGTGATGCCCTTGCCGAGGTTGAACGGCGCAGGCCCGTTGTCGATGCTCTTGCCAAAAGTATAGGAGGCCTGAAAGCTCAGCCCCCCGGACCACCGTTTGGTTAGCTTTGACTGAAGCGAGTGGTAGTTGCTGGAGCCCACGGCAAACTGGCCCTGGATCTGCCCGAAATCGTCGGTGATGTGATGATGACCGTCCGCGTCTACCTTATTGACATTACCGATCGCATAGGGAAGCTTGCGACCTACGGAACCGACATAACCGAGCTCAAACGCCATGTTGTGGGCGAGTTCCTGCTGAACCGTAAAGTTATAGAGCTCGGAGTAGCCCGTACGAAAGTTAGGACTCACATAAAATCCCTGCTGCACCGTACTTTGAGGTATATCGGCTACAGGAATTTGTCCGTTAGCAGGGACCGCGGCGATGGTCGTGTCGCGAGGCACGCCACTGTCGAGTTGATATGTAGGTGATCCTAAAACATCATTGAAGTACTGCGCCTGTACCGCGAACGGGAAGTTCTTGGTCAAGACGTCACTGCGGGCATCATTTTCAGGACTGTAATAAAGGCCCCATCCGGCCCGGATTACGGTTTTCTCGTGCAAGCGATAAGAGAAGCCTAGACGCGGACCGAAGTTATTTCGATCGGGATTGATCAGGCCCGCGGAGTTTCCGCCAATGCCGGCAACTCGAAAGCTCAACATCGTTAGGTCGAAGTTGCTAGCATGGTTGGCCGCTTCTGTGTAAGGGGCTTGGTATTCATAGCGTATCCCATAGTCCACCATCAACCTTGGAGTGACCTGCCAGGAATCCTGAAAATAAAATCCAGTCTCCCAGCTCTGGGTTGTCGGCTTCGTTAGCTGCAAACCGATGTTAGTCGTCAGTGGAAGACCCAGAAGCAAGTCAGCAACGTCGGAGCCACCGTTCCCAAAAAAGGCGCGGAAGTCGTAGTAACCCTCGCCGTAGACGTTGTAGCTAGCGTCACTGGTCAGGCTTGAATAAGCTCCCCCATAGAACTGGTAACCGGTAGGGAAAAGGGAGAAGTCCGGATGCGCTACAAGATGACGATAATCGACACCGAATTTCAAATCGTGCTTTCCGCGCCGGACAGAGATGTTGTCCACAATTTGAATATTGTTGTCGCGAAAGAACAACGGGAGAAACGTGGATCCTCCGGTGTTATATCCCGTGCCGAGCGCGATCTGGGGAAAACCTTGGGTCGCAAGGAATCCCGGGAGGTTAATGTTCCCGACCCCAAACTTATCGGCGGTATTGCTACCATTCAACAGATCAGTTTCCGTAAGGCGAAACCGGGAGTAGCCGAAACGGAATTCGTTCAACCAGAGAGGTGAAAAGACATGAGTCTCGCTTAGGGACAAAGATTGATCCGCAGAACTGTTTTGGATCGAGTTGTCAGTGGTCCCTCCGCCACTCACCAGGATCTTCCCGGCGTACTGGTCACCTACTCCTTCCGCAAGGTCGCCGTAGTGATACACGCCGGCAACGCGGTCCTTCTGCGAGAGATTCATGTCCAAGCGTGTATCGATATTGTTTGTGCTCTGACGGAATGTCTCGCGAGTTTGAAAGTTGTTATACCAGCCGTTGAAGGAACCTGGGAACTCCGGTGAAGGAAAGAAGTTCTGTAAAATTGCTTTCCCGGCCGGGCTGACGCGATTTGCTGGAATGATGTTGCCAGGAAACTGCAATGGGGAGCATGCCCAATAGAAGAAATTAGGATCCCAGCAACTCGCAGTGATCACTGGGTCAAAGATGGGAACGACCGTGCCCGCCGGAAGGCCCGAGTCTCCTCCGGCATTCGGATCGATGAGTCCGGAAAGGTCAACATCTCCGTTGGGGAGATACTTGACCATATTGGAGGGCGGAACAGAATTCACAAAAGAAAAGACGTCGCGCAAACGGAACCCTTCGTAAGATCCGAAGAAAAACAGCTTGTCCTTCTTGATTGGTCCGCCGATAGTAGCGCCAAAATTGTGATGCTTAAGCGAGGAAGGCACGCCCGGGCCCAGCAACGTCCAAGCCTCAGCTGTCGTGTTATTGGGGCGGAAAAACTCGTAGAGAGAACCGTGATATGCGTTCGAGCCGGCCTTAGTTTGGATGGAAACTACGCCACCGGCGGCGTGGCCGTATTCGGCCGAGTACGCCGAGGTCACGACCTTGAACTCTTCGACTGCATCGACACTTGGACTTAGGCTATTGTCGTTGTTGCGATTGCTAGTGGTCTCGATGCCGTCAATCATGATGGAATTCGCAAACTCCCGCTGACCGTTAACTGCCAGGTCAGAAGTGTTGCCGCCCCCGCCACTTGCCACGCCGGGAGTGAGTTTCGCGAGTTGAAGAAAATTCCGGCCATTCAGAGGCAGATTCAAAATCTGACGTGATTGGATGACGTCGCCGGTTTCTACGGACTGGGTTTGCAACAACGGAGCTTCGGTTGTCACGTTAACTGTTTCCGAGGCGGTACCCGGCGCCAAGGAGAAGTCAATACGGAGCTTTTGATCAATCAGCAAGAGAACTCCACTGCGCACGATTGTCTTGAAACCGTCCTTGGTAACGGTCAGGCTGTAGGTTCCGGGAGGCAGGTTGCGAAGAACGTAACTATCACTGTCATTTCTCGCCGTCTCAATCAGACCGGTATTTTCGTTCTTAGCGGTAACAACTGCTCCCACCACGACGGCGCCGCTCAAATCTGTCACAATTCCCTGGACACTGCCAGAAGTTGCCTGCGAAAATCCAAAATGAAGCGCAGCCAAAGAAAAACAGATTATGACTGCCGTGATCCGAAGAATTCTCTTCACATCGCCTCCTAAACTGTTCTAAGAATCGAGCCGTCCACAGAGGGGGGTACAATCCCAGTAAACGTTTACCAGTTCAACTCAAAAATAAACCTGTGTGAACTATATTGCGAATGGCCAGCGTCAAAACTTACCCTCGCCCCAGTTGTCATGTCAAGACGATTTTCCGCGGGCATAAGCGTTATTTGAAATCTGTCGAGGCTTGCCTGGTCGGGAATTTTTTCGGGAATCGTCAGGGTGCGAGCACTTTTCTGTTTTTAGAACGAAATATGATGCGGAGGGATTGTCTTTCGGAGTGTAGCCGCACGCGGACGCTCGGCCTCCCGTTCTCATCGGTCATCAATTGGCCTCCATCCACCGACGCAACCTGATCTGGGTTTAAAACTCCCAAATAATATTCCCGTCCCGTAACTCCTGATACCTCAAGAATCATCTGATCTCGTTTCGGTGTCCACGTACTGGAAATGACATGCAGGCCTCGACTGGAATCACCAAGCGGCGGCAAGTCCTCCGACAAGCTCAAACCGAAGTCATTTCGCAAATGTATACGCAATTGGCTTTGGCCCTTGGCGATCGGCACCCGAACTGTCACGTGCTGATCTTCGGAATTGGCCTCGACGTGAAAGGCGACAGCGTGGCCGTCGATCTCAGCACCGACAACTTCTGCGCGCAGGCTGATCGCGGGAGAGAATTCAAGCTGGCAATCACCGGTTCCAGTATGCTGCAACTCCAGCACAATGCTCTCGGCCATCCGCGCGTAGTCGAGATTCAGCACAGCAGATCCCACACGGAGGTTTCCAATCTGGAAGGATTTCCAATTGGCGGGTACATGGGGAGCCAAGACAAAACTCCGCCTGATGCCATTAACCTCGAGTCCGAATAACCCGCGAAGGAGGGGATTGACAACCATGGCTGCCGACCAGATTTGATGCGGCGAACTTCCAAGAGTGGGCTGATTGTAGTCTCCGGAAACCACTTCTGTAATATGGCCAAGCGCCCCTTCGAAGGTCAGCAGGGCATTTGAACGAAGATTGGAAAATGCGGGGAGCGCCCGATGATAGCGGTATTCGCCCGTAGCCGCCCAGCCTGTGAAGAGTGGCCATACCGAGCCGTTGTGATAGCCTCCGGGACTATAGCGAGGGTCGTGCGACGAGACAATGCGCATTCCCCAATCGGTTTGGTGATCCGTATCTGCAAGATGATCGATCGTGGCCTCGGCTTTTGACTTGTCCAGCAATCCGAACCACATGGGAACGGTCGCCAATACGCTGGTTGTATCCAAGACTTTGTCATCTTTGCCGAGAGCATAACCAAACGTGTTTTTCTGAGATGCCCAGAATGCGTTGTTCAGGAGCGGTTGCTGCGTTTCAAATTGGTGCTTGAGAGTTTCTGAAAGATCGTTCCTGCCCACCAATTCTGCGAGGTTAGCAAGCGCACGCAGGGCCTCCAGCCCGAGTGAGCTTTGGTATAACTCGGTTTTTACTGGCAACAGCGGACCACCCTCCACCCATCCGTGGCCGAAGCCTTGATTTTGCGAAAATCCTTGAGAATCAAACGTCGAACTTAGGAACTCAAATGCCTTCCAGATGCTAGGCCAATTATCTTTTGCGTAGTTCACATCCCCACTCCGCGTCACATAGTCGTTCATGACGATGATGAACAGAGGGGTTGCGTCAGCCGAAGCGTAGGCATACGGGTAGTCCTTGAACCAAGGCGTGAGACTGGCAGACTGTGAGACTTCGTGTGGGATCTTGCCATCGTCGCGCTGGTACTTGCGTAGGAAATCCAGGGCAGTACGGGTTGTGGCATAGTCACCAGCGGCATCGAGACCTAGGGACGTCCAAAGAGCATCGCGCCCGAAGAACCATGCAAATCCTGGTCGCTGGCTGTCACCCGAAATTCGGTATCCGGCCACGAGGCCGGCTCCGAGGAAAGGATTTTCCACCAAACCTTGCAGCATACTGATCCGAGCCCAGTCATAGGCAGCTTGGAGTTGTTCGTCTGGAACCGAGATCTTAAGGGTGTGGTCGAGAAAGGTTTGGTAGTAGTCCGAGGATTCCTTCAACAATGCTATGTGTGTGGCCGAGAGCCGATGGTACGTAACCTCAGCCTCAGTACTGTCCTTAACTGATGCCGCGATCACGATGAGTTTGGCCTCGCGGCCTTCCTTTGTAAATCCCAGGCGGAACGAATTCTGTTTCGACGCCGCGTTACTCGTCCAGAACTCTTCGGAAGCCCGCTCGGCACTCGGCGAACCAACCACGGCGGCAAATTTCTGAAGTTCATCGGCGAAGACGAAAGCGCGCAAGTTCTGGTCCCAATAAGAATAGGCTCCGGTGATCGCACCGGGCCATTCCAGCTGAAAATCCCGCTGAAACTCAGCTTCGATCTCCACGGGTTCCGCTGCGTCCACTTCAAGTTGAATGACGGCGCCAGCTTCATGCACCGGAACAAATATGGTCTCCCGGACTGTAAAGGTGTCACCCGCATACAGTATGGATGCAGATTCCGGATGGACTGTTATCGTTCGTGCGAGCGACTCAGCGGGGAAGACCGCGCCCTGCAAGTGAAATCGCAGGTGAAAATCGCGCAGGATTTTGAGCGGATAAACCCAGGCCTCAAATACGCCAGCCTCGTTTCCGAACAAAGCTGCGCGAGGCCCAGTGGCAGAGAGAAATTCCCACGATCGGACTGGGCGGGACAGCTCCAACTCAGGTGCCGAAGAACCGTGGACCTCTTGTGCGTTGGAATAGAAACGCAACGTCAGCACAAAGAAAAGAAGAACAGCATATCTGGTGCGTATGGGATTCAGTGTGCGCATTGTGTTCCAGAGTGTTTCATTTGGTTGAAGATCCGCATTCCTACTCAGACTCTCAATTTGCCAAGGTCACAACTGCGACAGCAAGACCAGGGAGAGCCATACGGTCAGAGGTCAGGTCACTCGATGAAGCGGGGTTGAACCCAGTGTTCTGATCCACAACTTCCATGTGGGCCCGAGCGCAGCCTGGTAGTAGAAGTTGAATTGTGCGATCACGCTTGTTGATGACTAAGATCTTCTTCTTTCCCTGCGGCGTAATGAAGCCCTGAGCATACACCAAGGATGTTGCGAGCTTTGTTTCGGTCAGCTTGTCTCCGGGACCGAAGTTCTCGCGCAACAGCTTCAACACCCAGTAACGCGCGTTCGGCCGACCGGTGGTCCAATCGATCATGGAAACACTGGGGAATTGGGTCGGGTACCCGACCAGTTGCGATTCTCCGACTACGTCAATCCCAAGTTCTGCCAATTGCGCATAGAGATAAGCATAAACTGCGGCGCTCAAGTTCCAATAGGAAGGGGGGAAGGTTCCAGCATTGGTGTGGGGATCCGCTTGCCCGATATCCTCCGCGCGAATGGTGCCGATCTCATTAAGCATGGTCTGAGTTTGCGGCGAGAGACGGCGACGAATCGATTCCACGTAACGCACCGTATCCAGGAAATGGTCGGCTTGCTCGAAGAAAGTGAAAGGATGGATATCGGAAGTCTGGTCGGCGGTGGGGACAGCGTAGAAGTGATACGAAATTGCATCCAACGGAATGCCCGGCTGGTGATTCCTGGCGTCCAGAAAGTACTCGAAAAACTCGGGACTCTTTGATGGGGTAGCCAGACTCATCCCCACAAATTTCACATGAGGAACCGTATGCCGAATGGCCGATGCGACGGCATCGTAGAGACGCGTATATGTCTGTGGGGTTATCGCATGCTCATACTCTGGCTCGTTGAGAATCTCCCAATAGGCAATGTCGTAATGATGACCGGAGTCGTGGTATTTGCCGAGTTCGTCGGTGAATCCTCCTTGGGTGTACCAGCTCACGAGTCGAGCGTAGTAGTCACTGACTTCCTTCATGCTGGGATCGCGCAACTCAGTTCCTTGCTCGTAGTTCCAATCAGCTTCCTTAAAATCGTTTGGGTAATCGACCGGTTTTTCGGTCTTAAACATCCATTGAGGGATCGTGCTGAAGTTCAGAACGACGGGATGTCCGGCGGTAGCGTCCAGAAAGTCCAAAGTCAAGGGATCGACAAGCGCGAAATCCCAGAACGTACGGTTGGCTGTTGGTGGCCCCAATTCCGCAACCCCCAGCTTCGGATAGGGAAACCAAGGTACGAAACGAACATAATCTGCTTGCAGATTGTGTAGCGCTTGAAATGCCGGGTCATGGATAAGCGAGCCTTGAAGCAGCAATGGATTGACAACAACTTGCAGCGTCGCAGTGGTTTTCGAGACGCGATCGACTTGACTCCAATTGACGTTGACTTGTTCAATGCGGTCGGCGCCGAGTGAGGGAATGGCCGTGGCACCGAGGAGCAAGAGAATGATGAACAATTCCGAAAAACAGGAGCGGCATGCTGAGATTCCCCTCATCATTTTTCGTGCTTTGCTGTTTATGGTGTCCAATCTGGTTGTCTCCTCCGTGGTAGCATCCGCCCGTATGCTCATTTTGCTCGCCGATACCGCCTGCGCAAACCGGAAGCCTACTGTGATTCGGCATTGCTCGCAAGGGTTTAAACAGTTAGGGAATGCTCGATGCTTCCCGGTACGAGCTTTTTCCTGCTATTTTGGTTCGGAATGCCGGGTACTCCCACCGATTGAGGCGACGTTCTGCCGAAGCGGGCGGATCGCCTTGCCAAGTGCAGCACCATGGCGAGATATCTCGGCAGAAGTCGATGGTCGCACTACTTAGATGTACTTCAGGAGTGAACCGTACAGCCATGATCAGAAACTTCGGACTAGCCTTGGTTCTGTCGCTGTGCTCTCTAACATCCGTCGCTCAGCCAAAGCCGACATTTGCTCCCGACAAGATGGACAACGTCTTGTACGGAGCGGCTTACTACACCGAGTACATGCCCTACGAGCGGCTGGACAAGGATGTTCAGCTCATGCAACAGGCGGGCATCAGCGTGGTTCGTGTCGGCGAATCGAGCTGGGGCTTGTGGGAGCCCGAGAACGGCCGGTTCGAGTTTGCCTGGATGGACCGCGTCATTGATCGCATGCAGAAGGCTGGTATCAAGGTCATTCTCGGTACGCCTACGTACTCCGTGCCGGCATGGATGTACAAGGAACATCCTGAGATATTCATAACGCGTTTTGACGGACGAACTATCACTTTCGGCTACCGCCAGAACACGGACCTGATGAATCCCACCTACCGCTCGTACTGCGAGCGCGTGATCCGAAAACTGTTGGAGCACTATGAGAACAATCCCAGTGTGATCGGTTGGCAAATTGATAACGAAACTTCCGCTGGAGCGGCCGCGAACCCCGATGTTCAAACCGGATTTGCCGACTATTTGAAGAAGAAGTTCAAAACGGTCGACGAACTGAACCGAATATGGCTACTCAACTACTGGGGGCAAAGCCTGAACAATTGGACCGAGCTTCCACCCGAAGAGGGCATCATCAATCCGGGCTGGAAGCTGGAATGGCAGCGTTACCAGCAGTGGATGACGACCGATTTTCTAGCCTGGCAGGCAAGTATCGTCAACGAGTACAAGCGTCCCGACCAGTTCATCACCCACGATCTTGCCGGACCGCCTCGTGCCGAGGTCAACGAGCATGACGTTGCTCGCTCCATGGACATCATGGCCGTCAATCCTTATCACGGAACGCAGGACCAATTTGACGGCATGGGCTCAAGCATGGCTGGCGACTATACGCGGTCGCTGAAGCGGACCAATTACCTGGTGACAGAAACCAACGCCCAGACGATCGGGTGGGATTCGAAGGAGCAGTTTCCTCCGTACGATGGACAACTTCGGCTCGACGTTTACACTCATCTTTCCTCCGGCGCAAACATGGTCGAATACTGGCATTGGCACTCCATTCACAATGGCCAGGAAACTTACTGGAAGGGCGTTCTCGCGCACGATCTCGAGCCGAACCGGGCCTACGCGGAAGTCAGCCGTACAGCGCACGAACTGGAGCGCATCGGCCCGGAAATCGTTAGCCTGCACCGAAACAACAAAGTTGCCATCCTTTACAGCGCTGACTCCTACTACGGCATCGAGTTCATGAAGTTCAGCGATCGCGTCGGATATCCCACGATTTTGCAACAATTTTATGGTGTCTTCTATCGCAAGAACGTCGGTGTGGATTTCGTGTTTCCGGAAAGCCCCGACTTTTCGGGCTACAAAGTGATTGTAGTGCCTCCTCTGTATGTGGCGAGTGACGCAACTCTCAACAAGTTATCGGAATTCGTGCGCAACGGCGGCCACTTGGTTGTGAGTTTCAAGAGCGGATTCACCAACGAATACAACACCGTTCGCTGGACGATGGCGCCCGGACCATTGCGGGAGGCGGCAGGTTTTCACTACCAAGAATTCTCCACCTTGCGCCAACCGTTGGCGCTCAAGGGAGATCCCTTCCATGCTGGAACTGAGAACAAAGTGTCTGAGTGGGCTGAAATGCTGATTCCCGACACTGCCGAAGTGCTTGGTTACTACGACCACCCGTTCTTCGGGAAATATCCAGCCATCACGCGGAACCGCTTTGGGAAGGGCATGCTGACCTATGAAGGAACTGTGCTGAGTGACCAACTTCAGGAGAAGCTATTGCTTAACGTCATGGAACTTGCAGGGCTGACCGGGCCAGATCAGAGCCTGCCGTCGACGGTGAAGGTAAAACACGGAACGAACCGGGCCGGGAAGATGATTCACTACTACCTTAACTACTCTGGAGACCTGCAGAAGATTACCTATCCTTATGGCGGTGGCACGGACCTGTTGTCTGGTGAGACGGTCGATCGGTCTCATGAGATTGTATTGATGCCGTGGGATCTGGCCATTGTCGAGGAGAAGTGACTCGGCACTAAACAATGGTGTTGACGCCCGGTCAACTCGAGGGTGGCCATTGTCTTACGCGGGAACGGTCGAGTGCGGTTTTCTCCGGGAGGAACTGAACTGCGATTGGCCGAGTTTCTCCGGCAATGCTTGAATTCGCTGACGAAGGTTCCACTGAGGTAAGGCGGCAATGTCGCAATGATCTGAACCACGTTAGGGTTTCGTCCTCAGATGCCTGGAACGGGCCTTCCAGATTGCTCGTACGGTTGAGGCCAAGTACACTAGCGTTCTTGTCTCGGGCTGATTTGCGTCGCTCTTCGGCGTTCATCACCTCAGGAGCCCTGTTCATGATGCTGCGCTCAGTGTGTTGGTTCATGCTTGCAATCGTTCCGACGATTGCGGCCCAATCAAAATCAGAATTGGCCGGCACGCATGAAGGCACGGCTTATCTTGCGGGATACACCTCGGACACCTCCTCGGGCGAGCGCTCATGGGAAAAAAAGTTTCAGCAAGGTGTTGTGCCAGGGAACATCCGCGAGAACATGCGCCGACTGAGCGCTCGTCCGCACCACGTGGGATCACCATACGATAAAGACAATGCGGAATGGATTCTCGCGAGGTTCAAAGAATGGGGCTTCGAGGCAAAGATCGAGAGCTTCAATGTTCTGTTTCCCACTCCGAAAGACCGTGTCTTGGAGCTAGTGGAACCGACAAAGTTCCGAGCAAGGCTGCAGGAGCCGGCGCTAGCGATCGATCCCACTTCAAGCCAGGCTGGCGAACAGCTCCCCACCTACAACGCGTATTCCGTCGACGGAGATGTAACCGCTCCGCTGGTGTACGTGAACCACGGCAACCGCGAGGACTACGAGCAACTCGATCGCCTGGGAATTTCCGTCAAGGGTGCAATTGTTATCGCCCGATACGGCCAGGGTTGGCGCGGCATCAAGCCGAAGGTCGCCGCTGAGCACGGAGCGGTTGGATGCATCATCTACACAGATCCAAAGGGCAGTGGATTCTTTGAAGGCGACGATTATCCGTCCGGAGGCTGGCGCCCGCGCGATGGCGTGCAACGCGGCAGCGTCATGGACACGGATTATCCCGGCGATCCCCTAACCCCTGGGGTCGGCGCGACCGCCGATGCAAAGCGGCTTTCCATCCAAGAAGCAAAAACGATTACTAAGATTCCCGTTCTTCCAATTTCGTACGCGGATGCGCTGCCGCTTCTGTCGGCGCTGAAAGGCCCAGTCGCTCCGGAAGACTGGCGCGGAGCGCTGACCATCACCTATCACATCGGTCCTGGACCAGCTCGGGTTCACCTGAGAGTCGCTTCCAACTGGGACATCAAACTGATTTACGACGTGATTGGCACTTTGCGGGGCGCGGACGACGGACAGTGGGTGATTCGCGGAAATCATCACGATGCGTGGGTAAACGGCGCCGACGATCCGATTTCGGGCCAGGCCGCGATGCTGGAAGAGGCGCGCATGTTGGGCGAGATACATCGCCAAGGGTGGATTCCGAAACGCACCATCATCTATTGCGCGTGGGATGGAGAGGAGCCCGGCCTACTAGGTTCAGTCGAATGGGTAGAAACCCATCTCAATGAGCTGCAGAAGCACGCTGTCGCGTACATCAATTCTGACAGTACGGAAAGAGGGTATTTCTTTCCCGGCGGGACACAAGATTTGCAGAGTTTCGTGAGCGGAGTGGCTCGCGACATCGAGGATCCGGAGACGCACATGTCGGTCTTTCAGCGCTCGCATCTGGTCAGCATCGCGAAAGCGAAGGATGCGGAAGAGCGCAAGGATCTCCGAAAGCGCAACGATCTGGTGGTGAGCGCATTGGGGGACGGATCGGACTTTACCGCATTCCAGGATTTTGCCGGGATCCCGACTTTAAGCATTGGTTTCGGTGACGAAGATGATGGCGATCAGTACCATTCGATCTACGACGATTTCTATTGGTATACGCATTTCATCGACACTGATTTTGTCTACGGGCGTGCGTTGGCACAGACCGGGGGCACAGCTATGATGCGTCTCGCGGACGCAGACTTGATTCCCTACGACTATTCTCCGCAAGCGGAAGCCATCGCAAAGTACGAAGAAGAACTAGAAAAGCTTCTTAAGGATAAACAAGACGAATTCACGGAGCGCAACCTGCAATTACAGGAAGGCGTGTTCACAGCCCTGGCAGATCCGAGGAACCCAACGGTACCGCCGCCGGTCGAAGCCGTGCCGCCTTACATGAATTTTGCACCGATGAAAAATGCGATTGACCTCCTCAAGAAGAGTGCAGAGCGTTATTCGAGCATACTGTCGGACTGGCAGGCAAAGGGTTCACCGGCGATTTCCGCACAAGATTTGGACTCGATCAATGCAGAGTTGCTCAAGATCCCTCGTTTGTTCCTGAGCGAAAAAGGACTTCCGGAACGTCCGTGGTTCAAGAACCAGATTTACGCGCCGGGAGCCTACACCGGTTACGGAGCCAAGCCGATTGCGGCAGTCCGTGAATATATGGACGAGAAGAAGTGGAAAGAAGCGGACGCGCAGATCCCACAGGTTGCGGAAGCCGTCGAAAATGTCGCAACGGGAATCAGCAAGGCAGCTGATGATCTAGAAAGGGCGGTAACGCGGGCTCGCTGAAGGCATTCGGGCTGTCGTTGAGTCCGACAGTCGATTCGCTCAGTCGCGGGTCGTACCCGAGGCTTGTATAGTATCGAGCATGAAACGCACTGTCCTTGCCCTCGCCTGCTTGCTCGTCACATCTGCCGCCGCCGCTCAGTCATTCTCCGTTACCTTTTCCACTGAGAGAAGTGCGCAGCCGTTGGACGGACGGCTACTGCTGCTACTCTCCACCGATCCCAGTCAAGAACCGCGGATGCAGATTGATGACACGCCGCGTTCACAGATCGTTTTTGGCCTGACGGTGGACCGCTGGCAACCTGGCCAACCGGCAGTGGTGGATGCGAGCGCCTCGGGCTACCCAATCCATAGCCTCAAGGACGTTCCATCGGGCGAGTACATTGTGCAGGCCGTGCTCAATATGTACGAGACCTTTCACCGGGCGGACGGAAAAACCGTGAAGCTACACATGGATCAGGGCGAGGGCCAGCACTGGAACATCTCCCCGGGCAACCTCTACTCCAAGCCGCAGAAGATGACAGTGAAGCCCGGCGGCGCGCCCATCCAACTGGCGCTGACCGACGTGATTCCGCCAATCCCCTCAAAGGCCGATACTAAGTACATCCGCCACATCCGCATTCAGAGCAAGGTGCTCACTAAGTTCTGGGGCCGGCCAATTGAACTCAGCGCCATTGTGCTGGTGCCGGAGGGGTTCGACGAGCACCCCAATGCTCGCTTTCCGCTGATGATCTTCCACGATCACTTTGTGGACGACTTCGACAGCTTCCGCACCACGCCGCCGGACTCGGACCTAAAGCCCGACTACAGTGAGCGCTTCCACATTTCCGGCTATAACCGGATTCAGCAGCAGGAGGCGTACAAGTTTTACCAGCAGTGGAGTTCGCCCGGCTTTCCCCGCGTGTTGATCGTCAAAATCCAGCACGCTAACCCCTACTACGACGACTCCTACGCAGTGAACTCAGCCAACGTCGGCCCCTACGGCGACGCCATTGAAACCGAGCTGATCCCGGCCATCGAGAAGCAGTTCCACGCCATCGGCCAGGGCTGGTCGCGATTTGTATACGGCGGATCGACGGGCGGGTGGGAGGCTCTGGCGGTGCAGGTCTTCTACCCCGACCACTACAACGGCGCCTTTGCCGCCTGCCCTGACCCCATCGACTTTCACGCCTACACGAACATCAATCTCTACGACGATAAGAACGCTTTTTTTCTTGAGGGCGCGCACAAGCGCGTGGCGCAGCCAGCCATGCGCGACTACCTGGGCCACACCTTCATCACCACTCAGCAGTTCAATGCCTACGAACTGGCACTGGGCGACCACGGTCGTAGCGGCGAACAGTTCGACATCTGGCAGGCCGTCTACGGACCAGTGGGCGCGGACGGCTATCCCCAGCCCATCTTCGACAAGGTAACCGGAGAGATTGACCACGGCGTCGCTGAATACTGGCGCCGGCACTATGACCTGGAGGCGATTCTCGAACGCGACTGGTCGAAGCTGGGCCCAGAACTCGCAGGAAAAATCCACATCTATGTCGGCTCAGAAGATACGTACTTCCTGAACAATGCCGTCTATCGTATGGAGGAATATCTAAGCTCCACCACCAACCCGCCCTATGGCGGCGAGGTGACCTACGGCCCACGAGCCGAGCACTGCTGGAACGGCGATCCGACGCAGCCCAACTATCTCTCGCGCCTGCGCTACAACACGCAATATTTGCCGAAGATTCTGGAGCGCATTCAGAAGAGCGCACCCAAGGGAGCGGATCTAACGAGTTGGCGATACTGATATCGATATCTGGCGCAGATGATTCTGCTTGATCCGGTATCCCGAAAACCGTTGCTAAAACTACTGGAAGTGCGCTGCATTGTCAAAATAGAAGCGTTCGCGGAAAAATTTCGCGCGGCGCTATCGCGGCTGGAAGTGGCCGTGCGCGACTTCTTCGACCTTGACTACGCGGTGCGCCGACTGAGACTTTAGTCTGAGAATCCAGAATTGATCGGCCTAGTCTGGCGAAAGCTGTCGGTACCGGGTAACGAGCCGGTGGACGTTTCCGCTAATCGCTTGGCCGCGCTCCGGCAACAGGTCGGGCCCCAGTTGCAGCCTGTGTTGCGGGCGGAAGATTTTGCGGAATTCGACTTGGAGAGAGCGTTACAGATCGTGACGACGATGGCTGCCAAGATGTCATAAAACGATGGCCCATTGACAGCAGTCGGTCATCAGCTACGGTCTGAAAACGAGAAGGCGCCGCCGCGGAAACAGACTGGATGCGGCGATCTCACTTTCCAAAGTGAGGGCGCATCGCCAATGTTGGCTCATTTCGTACGCGAATGTGAGATTCTGCTGAGGGAGTGGAGAGCGTGTCCCGAACATGCGATTTGGTGCGCGTTGGCCCGCATTTGTTTGTTGCCCGGCTGTCAGTGATATTCAACGCAAGCTACTTCGACACGTGGCGCTTCAGGTTCATGATTGCCCCGATCACAGCGATCGAGGCCAAGCTGAATTCGCTCTGTGCTCCCAAAGCAATCTCCTCCGTGACAGATTGACCGGCATTTGCTCGGTGGATCACATCTCCAACCGCCATGTGGAAGCGGGCATGTTCGCTCTTAAGGATGGAGAATTCGGCAAACGACGCAAATCTCGCGCCTTCTCCGTAAATCCATTGGCCCAACGGACACTTATTGTCTACAGCTGCTTCAGACTGACTAAAGCTCCCATCTCGTTTTTCTAGATATTCTGACAGCGTTCGCTTCCATGCGCTATGTGCAGCCACAGCCTGATCGAAATCCATAGGATTGCCTTCAGCATCAGATGTCGCTACTTCCTAGCAAACGCATCGAAATCATCGGCAAATCAGCAGATAGCCCTAGCTCGCCCGGTCTGTTTTCTAGCACGCTAGTAATGTCCCTTCAACAATGGGGGGCTCGTGGAACCCCGACCAACATTCCTCTGGTTAAAAGCCGACAGAATACTCCCGCCGCATTTCTCCCAGCCGTGGTGGTGTTTCCGTGTGGCGAGCCTTGGCAATTCGATTGCATGCGGTCGTTTGTCCGACCTGGTAGTTTCCTAAGACTTGTCTAATTAATGCTGGTTAGCCAGAAAATGCCTCGCCGCGGCAATTCGTAGAACTAATTTGTTCCTGACCGAAGCAGCGCCCGTGCTGCGAATGCAAGAAAACACCTAACGAGAGTAGTAAAAAGAGCCGACTAAGGCCTGGGCCCCGAAGATTCGGACGATGGAGTTACGCGATGGTGAAGCAGCGCGAAAAAACGGCCCCCAAACATGGGATCGCAAAATGCCCAACCGGAATTGCGGGGTTGGACCAAATTACCGAAGGAGGGTTGCCCAAAGGCAGACCAACGCTTCTTTGTGGCAATGCCGGATGTGGCAAGACGGTTCTGGCGATGGAGTTCCTGGTGCGAGGCGCGATGGAATTCAACGAACCGGGTGTCTTCATTGCTTTTGAAGAGACTGACAAAGATCTCAGTCAAAACGTCGCATCGATGGGCTTCGATCTTCCTGCACTCTGTGCCCGCAAGAGACTCTTTCTCGACTATGTCCGTATCGAGCGCAGCGAAATTGAAGAGAGCGGCGACTATGATCTCGAAGGGCTCTTCATTCGGCTGGGAAGTGCGATAGACTCCATCGGCGCGAAAAGAGTGGTGCTCGACACCATCGAGTCCCTATTCTCCGGTTTTTCCAATACAAACATTTTGCGCGCGGAACTGCGCCGGCTCTTCAGCTGGCTAAAGGAAAAGGGCGTCACCGCTGTTATCACAGCCGAGAGCGGCGATGGCAAACTGACGCGCCACGGAATTGAAGAGTACGTCGCGGATTGCGTAATTCTTCTCGACCATCGAGTGGAAGATCAGATTTCGGTGCGGCGGTTGCGGGTGACGAAGTATCGCGGAACCATGCATGGTACCAGCGAGTACCCGTTCCTGATCGGAGAAAGGGGGATCTCGGTACTACCGCTCAGTGCCCTCAAACTCGAACATCGGGCGCCCACCCAGAAAATATCAAGTGGTGTGGCGCGCCTTGACGCAATGCTGGGAGGGAAAGGCTTTTATCGAGCGACCAGCATCTTAGTGTCGGGCGGCGCCGGCACGGGCAAGAGCAGTCTGGCTGCCCATTTTGTGCAGGCGGCCTGTGCCCGTGGCGAAAGAGCCCTTTACATGGCATCGGAGCAGTCGACCGATGAAGTGGTTCGCAACATGCGATCCATAGGCATTGATCTTGAGCCTTGGATCAAGCGCGGACTCCTGCAGTTCTATTCGGCCCGGCCGGGCACCTTTGGCTTGGAGAAGCATCTCGTGACGATCCACGACGTGACCACGAGTTTCCAACCGAAGGTGGTAGTCATCGACCCGATCACCAACTTTGCGTCCGTGGGCAGCCGCTCGGAAGTGAAGTCGATGGTGACGCGTCTGATTGACACATTCAAGACGCAGCAGATCACAGCGATGTTCACCAGCCTGACTTCGGGGGACAGTTCGCCGGAACTAAGCGAAGTGGGTGTCTCGTCGCAAATGGATAGCTGGCTACTGCTGCGCAATATCGAATCGAATGGCGAGCGCAATCGTGGGCTCTATATGCTGAAGTCCCGCGGCATGGCGCATTCCAATCAAATACGAGAGTTCATGCTGACCAGCCATGGCATTGAACTGCTCGACGTATATGTCGGTCCGTCAGGCCTGGTCACAGGTTCCGCGCGCGTCGCGCAGGCAGCAAGAGAGCGGGCAGAAAGCGCACAGCGCAAGCAGCAATTGGAATACAAGAATGCGGAGTTGCAGCAGGCCCGGAAGCAACTGGAAGCAGAGATCGCCAAAATGCGGGCAGAGTTCGCTCTGCGGGAACGCAAACTGATGCGGGAGACGCAGCAGATGGAATCGCAGGAGGAACAGATTTCCGTCGATCGCAGAGAGATGGGCCATATCCGCCATGCGGACGGAGTTTTCACGAACGGCAATGGCCGGGTGTTGGAAGCAAGCGAGTAGAACGAACCCATGGGAGCAAGTCAAAAAAGGGGGACCGAAAATGAAGGTCTCAAGAGAAAAAGGCCAAAGGGGCAAACAGGGTGCCGGCGAATCGTCATGGCATCTGCGCCTCTACATCGCAGGTGGAACGTCGCGATCGCTTGCTGCGCTACGAAACTTGCAAAAAATCTGTGACGAACACCTGCCGGGAAAGTACCAGACGGAGGTGGTGGATCTGCTCAAGAACCCCCAACTGGCGGCTGGGGACCAGATACTGGCGGTGCCTACGCTCGTACGCACATTGCCGCAGCCGCTGCGAAAGATAATTGGAGATCTCTCGGATACGCAGCGAGTGCTGGTAGGACTCAATCTTGTTGCCGAGAAGTCGTCGTAGTCATGCGAACAAAGTGAAGCGAGAGACAGGGACAGAACGAACAATGCGATCGAAGAAAGGCCAGTTGGAGCAGGACGTGAAACGCAAAGGGAGTCGTGTATGCAGCCGCCTAACCGACTTCGAAGCGACGATGAAAGCCATTTACTGCGGGGAAGTCGATGGGCTCGCGGTAGATGGACCGGAGGGAAGACGAATTTTCGCGCTGCACGACCCGGAAGGTCCGTATCGGATTCTGGCAGAACGAATGAACGAGGGAATGGCCACCTTGAGCGCCGAGGGAATCATTCTTTTCGGAAACCGCCGACTGGGAGAAATGGTAGGACTTCCGGCGGACCGACTGGTGGGTTTTACTTTCCTGTCGGTGCTGGAAGAAAAGGGGCGACCTGACTTCTTTGAATTGGTGCGGCGTGGGCTGGAGGAAGACGTCCGGGCGGAGGGATGTCTGCTGCGCAGTGACGGGGTAATGGTCCCAGTTCAGTTTTCGCTCAGCCAGATCAGTCTCGAGGGATCGCAGCGAGGTCTCTGCCTGGTGGTAACGGATCTCAGTAACCAGAAGAAGGCGCAGGAGGAATTGCGTTTAAGTCAGGAGCGGCTCAGCGGCATCATTCAGTCGGCGATGGACGGGATCATCACGGTGGATGAGCAGCAAAACATCGTGCTCTTCAACGGAGCCGCTGGAGCCATGCTTCGTTGTTCGGCACAAGAAGCGGTGGGGCAGTCGATTGAATGCTTCATCCCGGAACGATTTCGAGCCGCACACCGCGAGCACATTCGCAACTTCGCTGCGACCGGAATCACGAACCGCGAGATGGGAGTAAATGACGCGTTGTGGGCGATGCGGGCCGGGGGTGAGGAATTTCAGATAGAGACCTCGATCTCTAAAGTCGAGACCCCGGACAAGAGACTGTTTACGGTGATCTTGCGAGACGTTACTGCACGCAAGCGGGCGGAGGAAGAACTAAAGCAGAGCCGGGAGCGGCAGCTCCGCGTGAAAGACGAACTGCTCTCGCACGTTTCTCACGAGTTGCGATCTCCGATGGCCTGTATCCACCAGTTCACAACGATCATGCTGGACGGCTTGTCGGGGCCACTGAACAGCGACCAAAGGGAAAATTTGGAGATCATCCTCAAGAGCGCGAATCAGCTCCGCTCCATGATCGACGACCTGCTGGAGACAACCCGGATTCAAGCGGGGAAAGTCAAACTGGAGCGCGGTTGTGTCGTGCTACATGACGCAGTTCAGGAAGCGATCGAAATGATGCGCGCCGAAGCGGGCGAAAAAGCGATTGCGTTGCAGCATGAAACCTATGGCGAATCGGTTCTAGTGTGCGCGGACCCACATAGGGTTCTGCAGATATTGCTGAATCTGATTGGCAACGCGCTCAAGTTCACAGGAACTCGTGGGTGGGTAAAAGTGAAATATGGCCTTGACGCCACTGATCCAACCCATGCGCTCGTCAGCGTGCAAGACAACGGATGCGGGATCAAGGCACCTGCTCAGGCACACGTCTTTGAAAGACTATTTCAGGAAGAAGCTTCTATCGATCAAGGACACCAAGGGTTGGGGTTGGGCCTCGCAATCTGCAAGGAGTTGGTTGCCCTCCATCGAGGACGAATTTGGGTAGAGAGCGAACCCGGATGCGGGAGCACATTCAGCTTTACGCTTCCAGTCTATTCGCTGGACAAGATACTCACGCCGGTGCTCTTGGAAAATGAAAAGGCGCCGGAAGCGATTTCACTCATCACGATCCGGGTTGCACCGAGGCCAGACACTCCGTCGATGGAAGCGTGGGTGAAGACCCGGCGCAAATTCGTCGACCTCCTGCACCGATGCACGCTTCCCGATAAAGACGTGGTGCTGCCCCCGGTAAGACGCAACGCGAAAGGGGAGTCCTTTGTGATCGTCGCATGCACGGATACGCCGGGGGCCGAGGTGATGATCCAGAGGATTAAGAAGCAAATGAAGCGTGACCCTGAGTTTGCCGACTACGGCATCGCACATATTGCGAGTCGGCTTCTGCAGTTAACGCGAGGCATAGACAAGTGCACGAGCAAAGAGATCGAGGCATTGACGAGTGAGATTACTCGTGCTGTTTCGCAAGCGATGGACCAAGGAGAATCAACAAATGAGCAAAGCAAAGATCCTGATTATCGACGATGACAGCAACATGCGCCGAGCGCTGAATGTACGGCTCAAGGCGGAAGGATACGAGACCATTTTCGCTGCCGATGGGTTTAGCGCCACGACTACGGCATTGAAGGAAGTTCCGGACCTCGTGCTGCTCGATCTCGGATTGCCCGCTGGAGACGGGTTTGTGGTGATGGAGCGTTTCCAGGGGAATTCGAAGCTCTGCGGCATTCCAATTATTGTTCTTACCGCACGCGAGGTGCAAGGGAACAAGGACCGCGCAATCGCAAGCGGGGCATATGCCTTCTTTCAAAAACCGCCTGACAACGAGCGACTGATGTCCACCATTGGTCGAGTTCTTGAGGGAACACACCTCGGTGGCGGCGTGACTCGAACGTAGGGGAAACTCCGAGCGATCAAAGATAATGCCGCCATACTCTGTCGATTTGGGCGTGCAGTTGCTGCCTTCATGACTTTCGATGATTCCCTCTGTCGTGCAAACGGGTTCTCCTCTCGTGGCTGTCAGGGTGTTTAACTGATCGCTTTTATCGCGAACGGCGCGCTGGGAACGCGGTCACCACTGCACGTCGAATTTGACATGCTATCGAGGTCTTCTTTGAGAACAAAGAATGTATGGTGACCGGGGGAGCAACTGAAGACTGCTAATGTCGCCCGACTTTCCGGATTGTATTTCCCGCTTCGAGCAACACAATATGATGCTTGAACATTGCTTGTACATGAGGGCTTCTGCAGATGGGACACCTGACTGTGCTAGCCACCGTTGCCTCCCAATTCTTGCCGCAGCAGGGCCGCGGCTCTGAGGGTCTTGGACTAGACTTGCGTCATCGGTTGCAGTGAAATCGGTCTGGTGGAAAGCATAAGTCCGATGGGGAACGTGGCGAGAGTATGAGGCGCACACTTCAACGTGACGGCGATCACAGTAGGCCGTAGCCCCCCATCATAAGTGGATTTGCAACACGCGTGAAAAATAGGCGATATGAAGCATCTCTCGGATCGAGATGTCCGGCATGATAGCGCGCATGGCGACACTGGCTACTTGCTAGCTTCGGGTTCGCGTGAACGTCATCCCTTAGAGCCGGGGGCAGGCGGCCTGCAGCAGAGGTGAGGTGTTAGCTCTGTTGGCGGTCGTGGCGGATCTGTTGTAAACAGGTTGAAAATCATCGAGAATTGGCCGGTCCGAGTTTATGAGTTTAAGAAGAAATGTTACGACAAGTACCGGCATCGTCGCCTTGATTGTGGATGCTTGATCGAACGTATGCGGGATCAGGCCGAATGGTGCTGCTTGAATTCGTCAATCTTCTCGTTGGCTTTTTCCTTGGCATTTTGAACCGACCGGTTGATTTTGTTGCGCCGCTCGCCAGCCTTGTCGGTGGCGGCATTTTTGCGTGACTGTTGTACCTCTTGGGCAGCGTGTTTGACGTTTCCCCAGGTCTCCTTTACCGCACCTTGGGCCTGATCCAGCACTCCCCGATTGGCTAGTTTTTCGCTGCCGAGGGTTTCTCCAACGCTTTGCTTTAGCTTTCCTACAACCTGCTCAACCTTGCCCGAAACTTGATCCTTATTCACTGGCATTCTCCTTATTTTAATTGCCGCGATTGCGGCCTTCGCTCGTGTGTGGACTACAGAAACGATCATAGAGAGCAATGGGCACGACGCCGTGTTCTCCTAGGAACCTGCTATGGCAGCACGGCGGTTTGGGTAAGGGCGACCACCGGGTGCATTTGCGTGTTCCTCTCCCAATCGCGGCTCGGTGCTTCTGTGTAGCGACCCGACTCAAGGGTATGCCGTCCGGCTTGACGGGCAGCTGCGATCCTGAACACCAATAGGATCGCTCAATGCCCCCTGGCAATACTGTGCAGAACCGCTCACTCCCACGAGGCGTGCCCTTTCATAGCGCGACTACATGCGTCGCCGATCCCCCCGTGATCTCGGGTCGATTCGTCGTCCTTTGCGCTCCCGATTTCTAGTCTGGTCCCGATCCAATTGGCGGCCGTCTCTGATCCCAACTGGAGCGCCGATTGGCCACCCTCTGCGCTGCCTATGAAGCCTCGATTCGCTACGCGTTAGCCTCACGGAATGTGAGTCAATGTGGGGCTGCTGAAGTTCGAGGGGCAGGCCGGTTGCTGTCGGATGGGGCGTGAAGAAACGGCGGAAGTCAAGACCTGCGGTGCTTCGCACCGGGAGGAGGGTGACACGTCATCCCCAAGTAGGGAGCTGCAGGGA
>Ga0302321_100000284_pt1 | contig 45435 bp, 38 predicted proteins | sample Fen_T0_1_FD_202505 | JGI IMG/M metagenome (GOLD analysis project Ga0302321, IMG submission 202505) | Peat permafrost microbial communities from Stordalen Mire near Abisko, Sweden - Fen_T0_1 | ecosystem: Environmental > Terrestrial > Soil > Wetlands > Permafrost | place: Sweden: Abisko... | reverse complement strand
CTCGACGGTGTGCGGGCCGACCTCGCAGCCGATCCGCTCGGTCGGGCAGGTCTGGCCGGTCGGCTTGCCGTCGACGAACACGTAGTAGCGATCCTTGTCCTTGCAGCGCAGGACCTTGATGCCCGCGGGCCCGTTGGTCGGCGTGATCTCCTTGAGCGGGATCTGGAACGTGCCGTGGCCGTCGACCTGGGCGACGTAGAGCTCGTGCCCCGCGAGCAACAGCGCGATGGTGTGGCGATCCGGCGTGCCCGGCAACGAGAGCGGCGTCGCCCCGGTGTCGGCGCCGTCGAGGAACACGCGCGCCCCGGGCGGCGTCGAGGCGATCGCCAGGGCCTGGCCGGGCGCGGTGGCCGCGAGCGCCGGGATCGGCGTCGCGCCAGCATCCGCGCGCGCCGCCTCCGCCTCGGCCACGGGAGGCGGCCGCGCGGCGTCCTCGGGCGCGAGCGATGCATCCAGCGCGGTCGCGATGCGCGATGCATCGACCGCGGCCGGTGCATCCGGCAGCGCGACGTCGGGCTTGGCCGACCGCTGTGCCGCTGCCTCGGTGGCGGCGACGGCGGCATCGACGGGCGGCAGCGCAGCGTCCGCGGGCGACAGCGCAGCGGCGGACGCGACCGCTGGCGGCGCGACCGGAGGCAGGATCGCGCGGGCCGCGTCGCGGGGCGCGGCGGCCCGGGGCGGCGCCTTCGCGATGCCGGGCGCGCCCTCCGAGGCGCGGTAGACCTCCCACAGGCTGACCCCGACGATCACGGCGCCGAGCAGGCCGACCGCGATCCACAGCGGTCGGCCTGCTGGCGCCGGGTGCGGTGCGCCGAGGGCGTCGGGATCGGCGCTCGGCGGCGCCGGCCAGCCCGCAGCGAGGTCGGGCACCCGGGACAGCGTCGCACCGTCGGGCGGGTACTCGTCGACCTCGGGCGCGCGGGGCAGCGGCTGGATCGGGGACGGCGAATACAGCGACGGCGGCGGGGTGCCTGTATCACTGGGCCAGGCCGGCTCGGCGTGCGGAGGACCGGGGATGAAGCCCTCGTTCAGCATCCCCGGGAGATCATCGTCCCCGGGTTCGGCAGGGTCCGCGGCGATCGCCACGGTGGCCGCGGGCGTGCGCGGCGGCGACGCGCTGATGCCTCGCATCGTGCTGCCGGCCGGCGAAGCGTCGGCCGCGGCCGGCCCCGACGCCTCCATCGCCTGGCCCGGGGCGGGCTCGTCGCCGGTCGGCTGCGCCGCGGGCGCGTCCTCGGGGGCTGCCGGGGGCGCGTGCGGCGCGTGCAGCGCACCGGCCCCCTCGTCGCGGCCGATCGGATCGAACAACAGCGGCTCGAGCAAGATCGGCGCGATCGGACGGGTCTCGACCGTGCCCGGATCGAGCCGAGGCGACGGCTTGGTCCGCGCGGTGTCGCGCACCGGCGGGTCGACCTCCGTCGCCACGCGCCCGGGGTGCGGCGGCGGCTCCTCGAGCTCCGGCGGCTCGTCGCTGGCGTTATCGTCGCCATCGAACGAGAGGATGTCGCTGGGATCGAGCGTGTGGACGGCCAGATCGTCCTCGGCCTCGCTCGCCGCGCGGATCCGGGCGGCCGGCGAAGCCGGCTCGATCGGGATCGCCAGGTCGGTCGACCGGGCGGCCGAGGGGCGCACCACGGCCGGCGGCACCGCCGGGGGCCTGGCCGGCAGCCCTGCGGCCGAGCCGGTCCGCGGCCGGATTGTCGGGACCATCGTCGGGACCATCGTCGGGGCCTTGCCCATCCCGACCAGCGTGCTCGCGAGCGGCGGCGCGGCCAGCAAGGAGGGCGGCGCCGGGGGCGGCATCTCGGCGGTGCCCGGCGGCACCGGGATCGGCGGCGGCGGCAGGCCGGGGACGGTGGTCATCGGCCGCAGCAGATCGGGCATCGTCCGCGCTGGCGACGGGCTCGGCGGCGGCGGATCGAGCAGCTCGATCGTCGGGGCGCGGCCGGGGTCTGGCCCGGCCCGGTCGGTCGGTCCGGTGCCGGCGAACATCGCGACGACGCCGGAGCCCTGGCCCTCGTGGAGCGCGGCGAACCGGTCGAGCACGTCCTTGACCTGCGCGCCGAGATCCTTGCGGGTACCCGGCACCGGCGCGACCCGCAGCGCGGCGTCGAGCGCATCGGCGAACGCGCGGGCATCGGGGAACCGCTCGAACGGCGACCGTGCCAGGCAGCGCTGCAGCACCCGGACGATCGGCCGCGGCAGCGCGAGCTCCCCCGGAGGGCCGGCCATGATCGCGGCCGCGACCTGCTGCGGGGTATCTCCGCGAAAGGTCCGGTTGCCGGTGACCAGCTCGTACGCGAGGACGCCGAGCGCGAACACGTCGGTCGCCGCCGAGGTCGCCTCGTTGGCGAGCTGCTCCGGCGCCAGGTACGGGATCCGGTTGGCGAGCCGCGAGATCTCGACGGGGCGCTGCGGCAAGGTCGCGGACAGGATCCCGAAGTCGGTGATCTTGACGTCGCCCTCGGCGGTGAGGATCACGTTGGTCGGCGCAAGGCCCAGGTGGGTCAGGCCGCGGCCGTGGGCATAGCCCACCGCGCGAGCCGCCTGCGAGACCAGCGCGAGCACACCGCCGGCCGCCAGCGCCACACCGGTGAGCCGCGCCTCCGCGATCAGCCGCAGCGCGTCGAGTCCCGCGACGTACTCGACCGCGGTGAACGTGGCGCCCTGCGCGACCCCGAACTCGCTCATCCGCGCGATCCGCGGGTGCTCCAGGCTGCCGTACGCGCGCGCCGCGGCCGACAGCATGGCCGCCATCGCGGCGGTCGTGGTGAGCTCGGCGTGGAATCGCTTGACCGCGAACTGACGCTCGAACCCCGCGACGCCGAACACCTTGGCGCGCGACACCGATCCGCTCGGGCCGAGCCCGATCGGCTCCAGCAGCTGGTAGCGACCGACGCGCTCCGTCGGCGGGGTGGGGCTCATCACCGGAAAGCCGACTGTATACGATGTCACGCGATCGGGCGACGCACGGCCGGTTACTTGCTTCCGGGCGGGTTCGCGTGTCACGTCAAGGAGATGGCGAGCGCCAAACAGACTCCCAGGGTGTCGAGGATCTCTCGCGGGCCGACCGTGGCGTATGCGCGCAAGCAGAAGCCGCCGGGCGGTCCGGCAGGCCCAGATGACGGTGAGGAAGGAGGTGACGGAGATGAAGGTGATGAAGGTGATGAAGAAACCCAGCGCAAGGAAGCCGCCTACGCGCGCGCGGCTGCGGCGATCCCCGCGCCGCCGGCGGCGATGACCGCCGAGCCGACCACGCCCCCGCCGCCGATCGCTGGGACTCGCCCGGCGATCTCGCCCGCGATCGCTGCGCCCGCAGCGCCTGCGCCGGTCGATCCCGCCGCGGACGCGCCGGCGCTGCCACCTGCGCCGGCGTCCCGATCGGGCGGCTCCGCGTCCGTCCCGGACAGACTCGTGGACCCGGCGCGCGCGCGCGTCACGACGGTCGCGATGCCGGTGCAGACCTCGATCGGCGCGCCACCTGCCATGCCCATCGACGCGCGGCCCGCCCCCGCCGCCGCGGTCGACACCCGGAGCGTGGAGACGCCGACGCGGATGCCGGGCCCGCGCGAGATCCCCGCTGGCGACCCAGAAGATCCCGCAGCTCCGCCCGGGATCGTTCCGCGTGGCGACTCGCGGTCGCTGCGGCGGCGCGCCGAGCGGGCCGAGTTCGCGCTGGTCTACCGCCTGCAAACCATCATTATCACGAGGGTTGGCGTGGTAGGCACCCGCGGCCAGTGGAACGTGGTCGAATATCCCACCTCGGCCGCGGCCGGTCATGCCTACGCGAAGCAGGTCAGCCGCTTCGTGTCCGACGGCTTCTCGGACTATCGTGAGTGAGGTGGGTGACGATCGTCGGACCTCGTGGCTGAAGCGGTGGGCGCTCGAGGCGCCGCGCCGCTGGCTCGGCAAGCGCAGCACGATCGGCCAGGACGTGGCCGGCAGCGCCGATGGCCTGTCGTATCTGCGCCACCTGATGCGCGGCAACCGGATCCGCCGCGGCGCCGCGTTCGAGGGCGTGACGGCGCAGACGCCGCCGGTCCTGATCATCCACGGCTTCCTCGGTACGCGCGGCTCGATGTTCATGCTCGAGCGCCGGCTGGTCGACGACGGCTTCGTCGTCGTGTCGTTCAACCTCGGGACGCTGAACGTGCGAGATATCCGGCGATCGGCGTTCCTGATTCACCGCAAGATCGAGCGCATCCTGGCGCAGACGCCGTCGCAGCGGATCGACATCATCGGCCACTCGATGGGCGGCTTGATCGGCCTCTACTACGTGAAGAAGCTCGGCGGCCACGCGCGCGTGCGCAAGCTCATCATGATGGGCACCCCGGTGCGGGGAACCTGGGCCGCCCTCATGGGCGTGGTGACGCTCGGGCTGTGGTCGACGTCGTCCTGGCAGCTGTTGCCGCGAAGCCGGTTCCTGGATGAGCTCGCCCAGGGCCCGATGCCGGCGGGAGTCGAGGTCCACACGATCGCCGCGGCCCGCGACTGGGTGGTGCCGCTGCCCACAACGCGGCTCACCGGGGCCAGCGCCACGACGGTTCCGCTCGGCCATTCGAGCTTGGTGGTGTCCGAAGAAGTGTATCGTCGCGTGGTCCACACCCTCCGCCCGCCCTATGAACCGATGAACGATGAACCTGCGGCCACCGATTGACCCCCGTTTGCTTGCGCCCTCGGTATTTTGGGAACTAGAATTTTCGAGCTTTTGCAAGCTGGTCTCACAGCGCCATGGTCACCAGCGCCAACCTCATGAACGATCGTCCCCGCTTCGCGCTCCGCTTCATCTCGGGTAAGTACCAGGGAGGCGAGTTCCCGCTTCGCATGAACCGGGAGATCATCATCGGCCGGTCGAGCGACCTCGACATGGTGCTGGTCGAGGACATGGTGTCGCGCCGCCACGCCAAGATCAGCTCGACGGAGACCGAGGTCTACATCCAGGACATGGGGTCGACCAACGGCACGTTCGTCAACGGCGAGAAGATCGCCGGCCGCGCGCTGTTGCATGAGGGCGACCGCATCCTGGTGGGCACCTCGATCATCAAGGTCGTCGCGGTCGAGGGCCAGCTCGCCAACCAGAGCGAGGCCGAGGCACGCCGCCGGCTCGAGGCGGGCGCCCAGCAGCGCCAGGCCACGCAGGGCCGGCCGATGTCGGGCGTGATCGAGGAGATCCCGCTGCCGGATCTGCTGCAGCTCCTGTCGACCAGCCGCAAGAGCGGCGTCCTGACGGTCAATAACGGCGTCAGCATCGGCAAGATCTACCTGCGCAAGGGCGCGCTGTACTTCGCGACGATCAACGACGATTTCGCGGTCAGCCCGCAGAAGTCGATCTACCGGATGCTGACCTGGCTCACCGGGACGTTCGAGCTCGAGCCCAGCGTCGACCTGCAGGTCATGGAAGAGGTCCAGGAGTCGACCGAGGCGCTCTTGATGGAGGGCGTCCGCCAGCTCGACGAGTTCCGGAACCTCCAGAAGCAGCTCCCGCCGCTCGGCTCGCCGCTCGCGGTGCCCACCCCGCTGGCCGGCAAGCTCCGCGACCTGACGCCCTCGGAGCTCGATACCTTCCAGCTGGTGCTCGATCACGGCCAGCTTCAGAAGGTCCTGGATAATTTTCCGGGCACCGATCTCGACGCAGCGCACAACATCATCAGCCTGATGAAGCGCGAGTTCGTCGTCGTCCCGTGAACGCGCGGCGGTAGAATGGAGGGTATCGTCGCCCTCCGCTCGAGCCCACCGCCCGCGCACGTCTCGTCCGAGACGATCGTCCCCGATCTGCGCCTGCGCAGCGCGTATCGCGGGATCGTGACCGGGCGGACGATGCTGCGGCTGCGCGTCGTGGTCGCGCCGCGCCGGCAGGCGGCCCAGGAGATCATCATCGAGGTCGACGATCTGTCGGTCGAGGTCGCTGGCGCTGGCGCCGGCGTCGTGATCTGCGCCGGCGCGATCGACGCGCTGTTCGTCGTCGAGCGCCAGCCGCGCTCCGGATTCTTGACCTGGTTCGGCGTGTTCGCCCGCCGGCGCGGCCGGCCCGACCGCTTGCTGCTCGAGACTCCGGACGGCCCGGTCGCGCGGTTCGTCGAGCGCGCGATCGAGGAGCGGCTGGGGCTCTCCGACGAGCCGGTGCGCGGCGAGCTGCACGTCTCGCGGTGAGCGCGGCGCAGCGCACCATGGTACGAACGCGCATGGCCGTTTCGCGTGGAGGGCGATAGATGTCGGCGCAGCTGCGCGAGGCGGCGGCGGTGATCTTGCTGCGCCGGGCGAGCCCCGGGTTCGAGGTCTTCCTGCTGCGCCGCCACCAGCGCGCGTCGTTCATGGCGTCGATGTTCGTGTTCCCCGGCGGCGCGACCGAGCCGGGGGAAGACGCCCGCACCGCGGCCGCGCGCGAGCTGTTCGAGGAGGCCGGCGTGCTGCTGGCGAGATCCGACGCGGGGTTCGAAGGCCAGACCCTCGAGTTCCCGATCGTCGGCGCGCTGCGCCGGCGGATCCTCGGCGGTGCGTCCGCCCAGCAGGCGCTCGCCGCCGCGGGGCTCGCGTGGTCGACCGACATGCTGGTGCCGTGGTCGCACTGGATCACGCCGTCGATCGAGCCCAAGCGGTTCTCGGCGCGGTTCTTCACCTGCGAGCTGCCGACCGGCCAGATCCCGAGCTTCGATGAGGTCGAGACGGTCGAGCAGTGCTGGGTCCGGCCGCTCGAGGCGATCGCGCGCGCGGGCGAGCTCGCCTTGCCGCCGCCGCAGATCCGCACGTTCTGGGAGCTGTCGCAGCTCGATACGATCGAGGAGGTGATGGCCGCCGGCCGCGCCCGCGGCGACGAGCCGCACCCGATCATGCCGCGGCTGCAAGCGCCGATCGACGGCGCGCCGCGCTGCCTGCTATTGCCGTGGGACCCCGAGTACACCGAGACCGGCACCGGCGACGGCACGCCGCTGACCTACGCACCGAGCTGGGCCACAGGTCCGAGCCGCTTCATCCTGGAGGACCGCACGTGGACGCACGTCGCCGCACCTGGTTCGACGACCGCGGGCTAGTCGTCGCCCGCCCCGAGCGCGCGGCGCCCGGCGAGCAGCGCATCCCATTCTACGCGGGGGCCATGCACTACTGGCGCGTCGAGCCGGCGCGCTGGGCGCGCTGCCTGGCCGCGATGCACGACCTCGGCCTCACGATCGTCGAGACCTACGTGCCCTGGCGCGTCCACGAGCCGGCGCCGGGCGCGCGCAGCTGGGCGCGCGAGCACGATCTCGCGCGGTTTCTCGAGGCCGCCGCGACCGCCGGGCTGAGCGTCGTGCTCAGGCCCGGCCCGCACATCAACGCCGAGCTCACCGGCTTCGGGATGCCCGACCACGTGCTCGGCGATCCGGCGTGCCAGGCCCGCGGCGCGAGCGGCGCCCCGGTGTGGATGCCGACGCCGCCCCGGATGTGGCCGGTGCCGTCCTATGCGAGCCGCGCGTTCCACGACCGCGTACGCGGCTGGTACGCCGCGGTCGCCGACGTGGTGCGGCCGTACCTCGCGCCGGACGGGCCGGTCGTGGCGATCGGCGTCGACAACGAAGCCCAGATGTTCTTCCGCCTCGGCGCCTACGATCACGACTACCACCCCGACGCCGCCGCGCTGTGGCGCGAGGTCAGCGGGCTCGACGTCGAACCACCCCGCGCATGGGACGCCGGCGACGCGGCGCGCTGCATCTCGTGGGTGCGGTTCAAGGACCAGTACATCGCGCACGCGCTCGCCGGGTTCGGCAAGCTGCTCGACGACGCCGGGCTCGGCGGCGTGGCGAGGTTCCACAACCTGCCGCCGGGCTACCACGGGCTGTACGATCTGCGCGGCATCCAGCGCGCGATCGGCGGCCCGGTCGGCATCGACGCGTACACCCCGCGGCCCGAGTTCCGCGAGCTTCGCCACCGCGCGATCGCGGCCACCGGCAACGCCCAGCCGGTGCCGATCGCGTTCGAGGTCGGCGTCGGGTTCTTCCCGTGGTTCCCGCCGCTCGACGCCGCCGATGATCCGACGCGCGAGCGCGACCAGCTGCTGACCTTGCTCGCCGGCGGGCTGCGCGGCTTCAACCTCTACATGGCCGTCGAGCGCGATCGCTACTACGGCGCGGCGATCACCAGGGCCGGCGTCCCCGAGGCCCACGCCGGCTGGATCGGCACGCTGGTCACCACGCTGGTCGAGGTCGACTGGCCGGCGCTGCGCCGGGCCACGCCGATCGCCGTGGTCGATACCCGCGCCGACGCGCGGTTCGGGCAAGCGAGCTGCGCGATCGATCCGATGTCGCCGGTGGTGGCCGAGGTGCTCGATCTGGGACCCGGCGGCGCGGCCGAGCTCGGCGACGATCCCGCCGCGATCACCCAGCGGCGGTGGCAGGCGGCGCTCGCGCGGGCGCTCGACGTCGCGCGCGTGCCTTACACGATCGTCGAGGAGTCGGTGACCGCCGGCGAGCTCGCCCACGTCCGCGCGGTGATCGCGCCCACGCTGGGGCGCATCGACCGCGGGCTCGCCCACACCCTGACCGAGCTCGCCGACCACAAGCGCTGCGTCGTGGTGATCGGCCCGGGCACGCCGGCCCACGACGAGCTCGGCCAGCCGCTGCTCGACGCGGTGCCCCGCCGGGTCGGCCGGCTCAAGGTCGGTTCGCTCGACGACATCCCGGGCCTGGCCGCCGATCTGGCGCTGCTCGCCGGGGAGCTCGCCGATGCCTGGCAGATCGAGCGGCCCGACGACGTCCAGGCCTACGCCTACGCGGTCCCCGGCCAGCCGGTGCGGGTCGTGTTCGTCGCCAGCGATCTCGCCCGGCCGGCCACCGCGGTGCTGCTGGTCGACGAGGCCACGGCGGCGTTGCGCGATCCGTTCACCCGCGAGCGGCTCGTCGCCACGGCCGGCCGGGTCTCGATCGCCGTGGCGCCCCGCGGCGTGCGGATGTTGGTGGTCGAGCGCCCCGCGCCGTGAGCCCGCGCGCTACGAGGCGCCGCGATCGGGGACCAGCGCCGCGCCGAGCCCGCTCAGCACGCCGCCCAGACCCGCCGCGAGCAGCAGGTAGAGCCCGAGGCCCAGCGAGGCAGCCGCGTCGCGCGACGTCTGGTCGGCCTGCCAGAACCGGGCGAACACCGCGCCGCACGCCGCGCCGAACACCAGCGCGAGCAGCCCGGAGAACCGGCCCATGCGGTCGCGCAACACCGAGATCACGCCGAGCAAGGTGAGCAGGCCCGCCGGCGCGAAGAACGCGATGATGCCGCCGCGGTACGCGTTGACCCCGTCGTGGAACGCCTTGGAGAACCGGCGGCTGTCCTCGGGCGAGAGCCCGAGCTGGGCGGCGTTGCCGGCGATGTCGCCGCCGTAGTTGGCGTCGCGCGCCATCTGGAACGCGCTGGCATCGCCGGTGATCCGGCCATCGGCGCTGCGGTACTCGATGAGCGGCGTGAAGAAGCCGATCACCCCGGTGACCCCGGCGAGCAGGACCAGGACCTTCCAGAGCCTCACGGTGCCTTGCCTCCGGTGCCGGTGGTCGGACGCCGCGGCACCCCGGGCCTGCTCGCCGGCCGCGCCGCGCGATCCTCGCCGATCTCGGCGATCAGCGGCGCTAGATCGGCGGTCATCGAGGTGCCGGTCTTCTCGTTCTGCTTGAGCTTCTGGGCGAGCCCGTCGGCGATCACCCCGGCGTCGGCCGCGGTCGCGCCCTCGCTGAGCTGCTCGTAGATGTGCTCGGCCTTCTCGTCGCGCGCGCGGCTGGTCGCGTCGCGCGGGTTCTCGCCCGGCAGATCGAACCGGAGCTCGCGGACCACCATCTGCAGCCCGGCGGCGATCGGCAGCGCGAGCAGCGCGCCGACGATCCCCATCAGCGTGCCGCCGACCAGCAGCGACACCAGCACGATGGCCGGCGGCAGCCGCAGCACCTTGCCGTACACCCGGGGCACGAGGATCCGGCTCTCGAACTCCTGGTAGGCGACCATCAGCACGAACACGATGACCATCGCGCCCGGGCCCTGGCTCGCGACCGCGACGATCACCGGCAGGCTCGCGACGTAGCCGCCGACGAACGGGATGATGTCGGTCATGCCGGCGAACAGCGCGAGCGCCAGCGCGTCGTCGACCCGGCACACCGACAGCACGCCGAACGCGAACACCGCCATCGCCACCGAGGTGATCAGCTGGCCGCGCATGTAGCCGCCGACGATGACCTTGAGCTCGATCAGGATGCGCGCCAGCTTGATATGGTGGTGGCGCGGCACGACCGCGTAGACCAGGCCCTTGGCCCGGATCGGATCGGCGAGCAGGTAGATCGCGAGGAACGTCGTCGAGATGCCGTAGCCGACCATGGTCAGGACGTCGGACGAATAGCCGACCATCGTCGAGGCCGACCGCGACACCAGGTCGTTGAGCGGCACCGCCTTGATGGTCTGGATCACCGGCCGGGCGAGCTTGTAGGGCGCGAGCGACTCGAGCAGCCGGTCGCGGCTCCTGGGCGCGTCGGCGATCAGGTGGAGCAGCTGGCTGACCAGCGGCGGCACGGTCAAGAGGAGGATGCTCGCGACCACCGCGGCGAGCGCGACGAAGATGAGCACCAGGGCGCGGCCGCGGCGCAGGCCGTGGCGCTCGAACCAGGCGACCATCGGGTCGAGCGTGCCGACCAGCACCAGGGCGACCGTCAGGACGATCAACACGGTCTGGAGCTCGAACGCGATCCACAGCGCCGCGACCACCCCGAGGATCATGAAGATCGTCTTGGGCGCGATCTCGATGCGCAGCGTGCGGCGCGCGGAGGGGACTTCAGCGGGGTCGGCGCTCACGGCGGTCGACTATCTCATCGCAAGCGGCGTGCCGCAGGTACGCGGGCGCGATTCGCCCGCCGCTAGTGCGGCATCCACGCGGCGAACACCGGGCGCTCACGCAACCGCAGCTCCGGTTCGGTCGGATCTTCCTCCAGGAGGCGCACCGGGCGCAGGCGCCCCACCAGCAACCCCACCGCCGTGACAACCTCGCTCGGCTCGCAGGGCTTGGGCAGGAACATCGCGGCGCCGATCCGCGCCGAGATCTCGGGGGCTGCCGGCGACCCCGAGATCAGCAGGATCGGCGGCGCGTCGGGTAGCGCATCCATGGCGCGGGCGAGCTCGACGAGCCCGGCGCGCGGATCGTAGACGTCGATCACCACGGCGTCGATGCCGCCTTCGCGGATCACGCGCAGCGCCTCGCGCGTGCCGCTCGCGGTCAGCACCGAGTGCCCCGAAGCGGCGAGCGCCTCGCTCCACTGGTCACTGGTCGTCACATCGGCTTCGACGATGAGGATCGAATCCACGATAAACCGTACTTTCAATTACCACTGGAAGTCCAACAGTAAATACGTAATGGGCTATGGAATCATCCGCCTCATGACTTTACCGATGGACTAGATTTTCGGGTCGCGCGCTCCTGTCCTTCGGACCAACCGATCTCCTTGGTGAGCTGGAGGGCGTCTTCGAGCCTACTTGTCACGACAATCGCCGACCTTGTGGGCGTGTCGTTGAGCAAGAGCTCGGCCGTGGCGCGGCGATCGCCCAGATTGCGCAGCTCGTTGATCGCGGACTGGCGATAACGCTCAGCCTTACTCCCGAGGCCGGCCTTGTCGCACAGCTGCGCGAGCAGGTGCTGGACGCGCGCGGCGCCGAGCCGCGAGCCGACGCGCTGGGCGTGGAACAGCGCCGCCTCGGCCAGCCGCAGCGCGCGGTACGAGTCGCCCGTGGCGTCGACCATCTGGGCCTGGGCCCGCAGGATGCGCCAGAACGATTCGGGGCCGTCGATCGCCGTGAAGCCCTCGCCGAGCGTGGCGAGGTCGATGCACTCGACGAGCTCGCGCAGCGCGGTCTCCGGATCGCCGGCGCGCAGCAGCGCGGTCGCCAGATCCAGGTAGAGCTCGCAGACCAGGTTCATGTCGCCGGTCGAGATCGCCCGCCCGACGCCGCGCCGCAGCGAGGCGATCGCGCCGTCGACGTCGCCCTCGCTGAGCGCGATCGCCGAGCTCGACCGATCGATCAACGCGACCAGCATCGCCGAGCCCGACCAGTCGCGCGCCTCCGCCAGCACGCCCCGTGCCAGCGCGGTCTCGCCGCGGCTGCGCAGCACGTCGGCCAGCCGGACCGAGAGCATCACGAACTGGCCCTCGGCCGTACCGTCGTCGTCGCCGATCTGGACCGCCTGGCGCACCGCGACCAGCGCGCGGTAGTAGAACTGGCCGGCGCCGACATCGTCGAGCTGCTCGGCGGCCTGATCGCCGGCGCGGCGCAGCAGCACGATCGCCTCCTTGGCGTGGCCGGCGAGGTCGTGGTGGTGGCCGAGCAGCGCGACGTCGGGCGACAGCGCCTCGACCGCGGCGGCCGCGGCGGCGTGCAGCGAGCGCCGGACGTCGGCCGGCGTGGCGTCGTACACGATGTCGCGCACCAGCCGGCTGGTGAACGTCAGCTCGCCCGACGGATCGTGGCTGAACAGCCCGGCGCGCTCGGCGTCGGCCATCGCGGACTCGAGCGTCTCGCTGGACAGCATCGAGCGCAAGAGATCGAGCTGGGGCTCGATGCCGAGCACCGCGGCGGCCTGCAGCACGTCGCGGGTCGACTGCTTGAGCATCGACAGCCGCGCCGCGATCAAGTCGGGCAAGGAGATCGCGGTGTCCTCGCCCTTGCCGCCCTCGAGCAGGTAGCGCACGACGTGCTCGACGTGCCCGGGGTAGGCCCGCGTGGTCTCGAACAGCTGCTGGACCGGCGGCAGGCCGCGCAGGCCGATCTTCTCGAGCCGGCCGACGATCGCGGTGAGGTCGTCGGCGTCGAGCGCGGCGACCTCGAGGCGCGGCACCGAGATCGGCCACTGCGAGCCGAACGAGGTGTGCGCGGTCATGACGATCGGCGGCAGGCCGAGCGCGGTGGCCTCGGTGGCGCGCCGCAGGATCTCGAGGCTCGGGTGATCGAACCGGTCGATGTCCTCGCAGACGATCGTCACCGGCCCGTGGGCCGCCGCCCGCTCGAGCGCGCGCAGCGTCGACCACACCATCTCGCGGCGCCGCACCGGCGGCTCGAGCTCGAGCAGCGTGGTCGCGTGGCCGAACAGCTGCGCGATCCCGGGTAGATCGCGCTCGTTGAGGCCGATCGCGAGCACGGCCTCGCGCAGCTCGGCGTCGTTCGAGACCGGCGGCAGCTGCAGCACGGCGGCGAGCAGCGAGCGGATCGGATAGAACGGCGCCGCGAGGCCGCTCGGATCGGGGCCGATCTGGAACGTCGTGCGCGTATCGTTGGCGAGCGCGCCGTAAGCCTCGCGCAAGAGCGCGCTGCGGCCCGAGCCCTCGTAGCCCATGACGAGCAAGCCGATCTCGCTGCCGGGAGCGCGCCGCATGTGCGCGAGCAGCTGGTCGAGCTCGGCGCGCCGGCCGGTGAACGGCAGCGGCAGGATCCGGCCCTGCGCCTCGATGACCGCCGCCGGCAGCGGCGCCTCGAAGGTCTTGATGACGCGGTGGCGAGGCGTGCCGCACTCGGGGCAGAACTTGAAGCTCGGGGCGCAGGTCGTGCCGCACTCGGCGCAGATATCGCGCGTGGTGACGCGCCGGGCGCGCGTGGCGAGGCTCGCGAGCGCCGCGCGCATATCCGCGGCGCTCGCGAACCGATCGGCGGGGTGCTTGGCGAGCGCGCGCGAGACGATGCCGTCGAGCTCCCTGGGCACCTGGTCGCGGCGCGACAGGAGCGACGGAATCATCGCCTTCAGGTGGTTGGCCAGGATCTCGGTGGTCGAGCCGGCGAAGAACGGCGTCTTGTACGCGAGCAGCTCGTACAGGATGATCCCGACGGCATAGACGTCCGACGCAAAGCTCGGCGGCGCGCCGCTGATCACCTCCGGCGCCATGTACTCGGGGGTGCCGCTGATCGAGCGATCCTCGTCGCGCGCGCCGGTGACCAGCCGGGCGATGCCGAAGTCGACGATCTTGACGAGGTCGATGCCGGCGCGGCGCTGATCGACGATGATGTTGTCGGCCTTGAGGTCGGCGTGGACGACGCCGGCGAGGTGCGCCTCTTCGATCCCGGCGAGCGCCTGCATCACGATGTCGATCACGCGCTCGATCGCGAGCGGGTTCTGGGTGACGAGCAGCTGGGTCAGCGTCGGCCCCTTGACGTACTCCATCGCGAGATAGAGCAGGCCATCGGACGACTGGCCGTAATCGATGATCGAGACGCAGTTGGGGTGATTGAGCCGCGACGCGCTCATCGCCTCGTCGCGGAACCGCTTGATCATCCGCGCGTCGGCGGACAGGTCCTCGTTCAAGATCTTGACGGCGACGGTGCGGCCGAGCGCGATCTGGTCCGCGCGATACACCGCGCCGCTGCCGCCGATCCCGATACACGCCGTGAGCTTGAACTTCTCACCGAGGACGCGCCCGACGAGCTTCAGCGACTTGTTGACTTGATCCTGGACCTGGCCGTTCACGTGCACCACCCGTGAGCGGCGGCTGCACCGGAAGGAGGTCGCCCCACGATCACGTCATGTTCGACAATAACCCGTTCCCAGCCGCGGCCGCCGTGATCGCTGCACGGATCGCCCGATCGGCGGCTTAGCGCAGCAATGTTCGATCGTTGCCAGGCGGTCGGGCACGCGATAAGCGGTGCTCACGAGCCGCAAACCGGGATTTTTCGACGCTCGCCGAAAACTGGCGCGCCGGATTCGACGGTGGCTACCGTGCCGCATGATCCACGCCGTCCAGGAGCTTGCGGAGCACGATCTGAGCTGGCTCGCGATCCGGTACCCGGCGGTGATGCGGCTTCTGGAACGCGAGCTGACGGCGCCCGATGGCGATGCGCTCGCCGCTGGCCTCGAGCTGGCCTGCCGGGTCCTGGGCAGCCGCACGCCGCTGGGCGATCTACGGCTCGACCACAACACGCTCAACACGGCCATGGTCGCCGTCCGCAGCGGCCGCTGCGATCGCGCGATGGTGCGCTCGCTGCGCGCGCAGATCGACCAGCTCCGCGTCGCCCTCACCCCGCGCGAACAGGACGCGGTCGCCACGGTGATCGCCGCGATCATCTGGTCGGTGCTGGACGCCAGCTCGCAGGCGCTCGACGACGTGCTCGGCGCGTAGCCAGGGGAGACCGCGCGCACGCGCGGCTCCCCTTCGCCCGCCTTTGCTCAGTGCGAACCGGCGGCGAGCTTCTGCTCGAGCAGGTGGCCGTCGCGGTCGGTCTCGGCGCGGATGCTGTAGTACTCGCGCGGGCCGCGCGGATCGGAGTAGATCGTCAGCTTGAGATCGAACGGTCCGGGCCCGGACACCTTCTCGATCGAGAAGGCGGAGGTCACCTTCTCGTGGGTCTCGGGGAGCGAGAACACGATGTGATCGTCGCGCTCGACCTTGAACAGGAACAGCTCGAAGCTGCCCTTGAACAGGGTGCGATCCTGGTAGACGCCGCCGCCCATGGTCGGTACGAAGCGGTACACGTGGAGGCGATCGGTGGTGGTCTCGGGCATGCGGTCGATCCAGTTGCGATCGATCAGCACGTCGCGCGCATCCGCGGCCGCGAGCTGTGACGACGATTTGGAGCACGCGGCGAGGGCCGCGAGGACGGTGAACGAGACCACCAGCTTGACCATGGCGCCAGGCTAGCACCGGGTGGGCCGCGCGGCGCGGGGAACGTCATCCAGCGGCGAGGATCCTGAGCGTGCCCTGGGCGCCGCGCGCGATCTGGCGCTGGCGCTGCTCGGCGCTGCCACCGACCGCCCAGACCAGGAGCGGGCTGCCATCGACCATCACCCGGGCCATGTCGACGTCCCAGCGCTGCGCCGCGCTGAACAGCGTGCCGCTGAACGCCGGGGTGCGCGAGCCGACGCGCACCATCGTCGCGGCGACCTCGTCGCAGGCCTGGCGATCCCCGGAGCTGGCGAGCGGAAGGCCGTCCTCGTCGGCGACCACCATGGCGTGCATGCCGCCGTCCTCGCAGCACGCGAGCAGCTGGTAGGTCAGGGACTGCGTGATGGTCGCGGCGCGGCGGCGGCGGCGTTCGATCGGCGGGGTCAGCATGGATCAAATGGTCCCAGGCCGCGGCCCGCGCGGGCAACAAATCAGCGCGCCCGGCGCGGGAAGCCCCGGGAATCTGCTTGGGGGCACGTCGGCCGCGCGGATAAGCTGCGCGCGTGCGATACGCCCTCGTCGCTGTAGCCCTCGCCGCGTGTCAGCCACACCCCAAAGCCATGACCTCCTGGCCCAAGCTCGATGACAAGCTGCTCGCAGACTCCGCCGCCACGTTCGGCTGGCGGCTCGGCACGCCGACCCCGCTCGCGATCACGCACGACGGCGCGGTGCTGTTCCGCCGCACGCCGGCGCGCGACTTCGCCTCGGATCTGTACGAGCTCGCCCCCGACGGCGCGCTGCGCACCCTGGCGATCGCCGCCGAGCTGCTCGGCACAGGCGAGGACCAGCTGTCCGATGCCGAGAAGGCGCGCCGCGAGCGCACCCGCACCGCGACCCGCGGGGTGGTCGATATCGACGTCTCCGAGGACGGCAAGACCGTGCTGGTCCCGCTCGGCGGCAAGCTGTACCTGGTCGACCGCCCGAGCGGCAAGCGCCGCGTGATCGACCCGGCCGGCGCGGTCTACGACCCGCACCTGTCGCCCGACGGCACCACGGTCGCGTTCGTGCGCGACGGCGACCTGTGGATCGCCACCGCCGCCGCGCCGCCCCGCCGGCTGACCCAGCACCCACCGGGCTTCGAGTATGGCGTGGCCGACTTCGCCGCGCAGGAGGAGCTCGGCCGGACCCGCGGGTTCTGGTGGTCGCCCGATAGCAAGCAGCTGGTGATCCAGCGCAGCGACCTGCGCAAGATCGAGACGCTCTACGTGTCCGACGCCCGCCACAACGACCGGCCGCCGGTGCCGTTCAAGTACCCGCGGCCGGGCACGCCCAACGCCATCGTCGATCTCGGGGTCCTCGATGTCCACGGCGGCCCGGCCGAGCCGCGCTGGCTGACCTGGGACCTGGGCGCGTACGAGTACCTCGTGCGGGTGACGTGGAATCCCCACGCGCCGCTCACCGCGCTGGTGATCGACCGCGATCAGGTCAACCTGGCGGTGTTCACGTTCGACGTCGCCGCCGGGACCGGCGCGCCGATCTTGACCGAGCACGACGACGCGTGGCTCAACACCAACACCGGCGCGCCGCGCTGGCTCGAGGACGGTTCGGGGTTTCTCTGGATGACCGAGGCCAGCGGCCACTGGGTGCTCGAGCTGCACGCGCCCGATGGCAAGCTCGTGCGCGCGCTGACCACGCCCGAGTTCGGGCTGCGCTCGCTCGACGGGGTCGACGCCGGCGGCGCGATCGTCGGCGCATCCGCCGATCCGGTCCGCCGCGATGTCTGGCGCATCCCGCTCGCCGGGGGCGCGCCGATCCGGCTGTCGGCCGGCGACGGCGTCGCGCGCGCGGTCGCCGCGATGCACGGCACGGTCGTCATCGAGACCAACCTGCACGCCGGCGGCCGCAAGATCGTCGCGCTCAGCCACAGCGCCGGCATCACCTCCCGGGCCGCCGGCGCCGCCGCGGGCCACGAGCTGCCGAGCGTCGCCGAGCGTCCGAGCCTGGTGCCGACCACGGTCCTCGAGACCGTCGAGCTCGCCGGCCGCACGCACCACGTCGCGATCACCCGGCCGCGCGCGTTCGATCGCGCCCGGCGCTACCCGGTCCTGCTCAAGGTCTACGGCGGCCCGCACGCCGTCACCGTCGAAGACACGCGCGACGCCTACGTGATGGATCAGTGGTATGCCGACGCCGGCTTCATCGTCGTGCGCTCCGACAACCGCGGCACCCCCAACCGGGGCCGCGCCTGGGAGCGCGCCATCGTCAGGGATCTGATCACGATCCCGCTCGCAGACCAGGTCGCCGCGCTCCAGGCCATGGGCGCCCGGCACGCCGAGCTCGACCTGTCTCGCGTCGGCGTGTTCGGCTGGTCGTTCGGCGGCTACTTCTCCGCCATGGCTGCCTTGCTGCGCCCCGACGTGTTCAAGGCCGCGGTCGCCGGCGCCCCGGTCACCGACTGGCAGCTCTACGACACGGCCTACACCGAGCGCTACATGAAGCTGCCGGCCGAGAACCCCGATGGCTACCAATCGACCAGCGCTCTCACCCACGCCGGCAAGCTCGCGCGACCGCTCCTCATCATCCACGGCGTGACCGACGACAACGTCCACTACGCCCACACCCTCGCCCTGATCGAAGCGCTCTACGTCGCCGGCAAGCGCGCCGAGGTGATCACGCTCTCGGCGACGCACATGGTCCCGGATCCCAAGCTGAACCTCGCCCGCGAGCAGGTCCAGGTCGAGTTCTTCCGCCAGCACCTCGGCGCCCCCTGAAGTGCCCACGACGACCCACAAAGACCCATAGTGACCCACGAGGACGCATGAGCAACCCGCCGCGCGGCGCGCACGTCCGCACCCGATGATCGTCCACCGCGACGACCGTTGCGTCGTGGTCGACAAGCCCTCGGGGATCTCGACCCACCGAGGCTGGGACGACGGCGACGACGCCCTGCTCCAGCAGGTGCGCGACGCGGTGCGCTGCTACGTGTACCCGGTCCACCGCCTCGACCGCGGGGCCTCGGGCCTGGTCCTGTTCGCGCTCGACGCGCCGGCCGCCCGCGACTTCTCCCTCGCCTGGCCCGACGCCGACAAGCGCTACCTCGCGATCACGCGCGGCCACCCGCCCGAGCACCTCCTGATCGACCACCCGATCCCGCGCGCGCCCGGCGAAGACCGCGTCCCCGCGCGGACCGAGGTCTGGCGCCGCGAGACCTTCGGCCGCTACGCCCTCGTCGAGGCCCGGCTTCACACCGGCCGCCTGCACCAGATCCGCCGCCACCTGAAGCACATCAGCTGCCCGCTCATCGGCGACGTTCGCTACGGCAAGGGCGAGCACAACCGCATCTTTCGCGCCGAGCACGCGCTCCACCGCCTCGCCCTCCACTGCACGGACCTGACGATCCCCCACCCCGCCGGCCACACCCTCGCCGTCCACGCACCCCTGCCCGCGGATCTCGTCGCCGCGCTCGCCAGCTGCCGGCTGCGCTACGCCATCCCCGTCGATCCCGCCGCCTGATCCCCCCATCCAAGCGGGAGGGGGAGTCACGCGCGCGCGGACGACGACTTGCCCGACTTGCCCGACTTCTTCGCCGCCGCCGCCGCCACCGCGGTCTTGCCGTTGCCGTTTCGCGCGACCGCGTCGGAGTTCGCCGCCGACTTGAGCTTCTCGAGCAGCGGCGTCTTCTCCCACGTGAACTCGGCGTCCTCGCGGCCGAAGTGACCGTACGCGGCGGTCTTGCGGAAGATCGGCCGGCGCAGATCGAGCTCCTTGATCAGCATGCCCGGCCGCGCGTCGAACGTCGCGAGCACCGCCTTGGTCAGCTTGTCATCGGGGACCGTGCCCGTGCCGAACGTATCGACCAGCATCGAGACCGGCTCGGCCACGCCGATCGCGTAGGCGAACTGGACCTCGCAGCGGCGGGCGAGGCCCGCAGCCACGATGTGCTTGGCGATGTAGCGCGCGTAGTACGCCGCCGAGCGATCGACCTTGCTCGGATCCTTGCCCGAGAACGCGCCGCCGCCGTGGCGCGCGTAACCGCCGTAGGTGTCGACGATGATCTTGCGGCCCGTCAGGCCGGTGTCGCCCTGCGGGCCGCCGATCACGAACCGACCGGTCGGGTTGACGTGGATCTTGGTGCGGTTGGAGATGAGCTTGGCCGGCACGACCGGCTTTATCACGAGCTCGCGGATCGCTTCCTCGATCACCCGCTGCTTGACCTTGTCGTCGTGCTGGGTCGACACCACGATCGCCTCGACCCCGGTGACCTCGCCGTCCTCGTAGCGGACCGAGACCTGGGTCTTGCCGTCCGGCCGCAGCCAGTCGACGCCCTTGGACTTCTTCTTGCGAACCTCGGCGAGCCGGAACGCCAGCTGGTGCGCCATCTGGATCGGCAGCGGCATCAGCTCCTTGGTCTCGTCGCACGCGTAGCCGAACATGAGGCCCTGATCGCCCGCGCCCTGCTTCGCCGGATCGCCGCGATCGACGCCTTGCGCGATGTCCGGCGACTGCTGCTCGACCGCGATCATGATCGCGCAGGTCTCGGCGTCGAAGCCGACGTTCGAGCTGGTGAACCCGATGTCGCGCACGACGCCGCGGACGATGCGCGGAAAGTCGAGCTGCGCCTTGGTCGTGATCTCGCCGGCGACCAGCACGAAGCCGGTCTTCGCCACCGTTTCGCACGCGACGCGGCTGTGCGGGTCGACCGCGAGGCAACCATCCAGGATCGCATCACTCACCTGATCGCACAGCTTGTCAGGGTGCCCTTCGGTGACGGACTCAGACGAGAACAGGTAACTGGCCATGGGTGGCCGGACTATTCAGTGATGAGACTCCGCTGTCAACGTAGGATCGCGCTACGATGCGCGTGACATGCGGGCCGTGTTCGTGGCTACAGCGCTCCTCGCGGTTGCTTGCGGCGGACGCCCTCCGGTCCCCGCGCGTGGCGTCGTCGAGACCGACCTCGGGGCCTGGAAATTCCGCAGGTTTCAGGGCCCGCTGCTCGACATCGAGGTCTGGGTCGAAGGCAACAAGGCCGTGGCCAACACCGCGAGCTACATCACCGCCGACGCCGAGCAGCGAGGGCGCATCAACGACAAGGACCTCGTGAGCGTGTTCGTGACCCGCTACGAGCGGCCCGACGGCGTGGTTCGCGCGACCGTGAAGTTTGCCCGCCGCCTCGCGCAGGAGGGCGGCTACCAGGTCGAAGAGGACAAGATCGCCGGCGCGCGCACGCTCACGATCACCGGCCGCGGCGAGGCCTGGGTGCTGTGGCCGTCGCAGCTCCACGTCGTGAAGGTCGGCGGCCGCGGCCGCACCGACGTGCCGGCCGCGATGGTCGCGAACTACGTGGATCGGTATCCGTCGCAGTTGCCGGGCGGCGCGCTCGAGGGCGCGCTCCCGCCAGGCCCCGACGAGCCACCCCGGGTGCTCGAAAAGCCCGCGTATGACGCCGCGAATCCCCATCCGGACCTCGAGCACTACGATCCCGCCAAGGTGAAGCTTCCAGAGAGCAGTGGCCCGAGCGACGCGAGCGGTCCGGCCCCCGCCGGTCCCGCCAGCCCCCCCGGTGGGCCGGCCGCGGCAGCTCCGGCTGACCCCAGCACCGCCAAGCCCGCCAAGCCCGCCGATGATCCCAAGGCCAAGAAGCGCCGCAAGCCCAAGCCCAAGCCCAAGCCGCAGTAGTCAACCAGACGTCAGCTCAGGAGATCTCGTGAACAAGCTCGCCATCGTGATCCTGTCGATCGGCCTCGCCGCCTGCTCGAAGAAGAAGCCAGAAGAAGGCCGAGAGCCCGCGCAGCAGACCGCGCCCGCGCCGGCACCCGCCGCAGCGCCCGCGCCGGCACCCGCCGCAGCGGCAGCGCCCGCCCCGACCGGTGCCGCGGAGGCACCTGCCGCGGCCGGCAGCGCCGCGGGCAGCGGCAGCGCCGCTTCAGGCTGGTGAGCGCGCCGGCCCGCGGATCAATCGCCCTCGCCCTTGGTCAGTCGCGCCATCGCAGCGCGCATGCTCTTGCGGACGCGCTCGAGCGACTTCGCGAGCACGGAGATCTCGTCCTTGCCACGCGCCACGATCGGCGTCTGCAGCTCGCCCAGGCTCATCCGATCGGCCGCGATCGTCATGTCGACGATCGGCCGGACCAGCGCGCGCGAGAACAACACCGAGGCCGCCACGACCAGCAAGGCGGCCGCGACGAGCAGACCGATCCCCACGGTGATCGTCGCGAGCAGCGGCCCGAACAGCTCGGCCTCCTCCTGCTGCACGACGACCGCCCAGCCGTACTTGTCGCCCTGGACGTAGCCCAGCGTCTCCTTGCCGTTCTCGAGGAACGAGGTCAGGTGGGGGCGGTGGTCGCCGTGGAACAGCGCGACCATCGGGTGGTCGGCGAGCCGGCGCTGCGCGAGCACGAAGTCGGGCCGGGGGTGCGCCAGGACCTTGGACTTCTCGTCGACCAGGAACGCGAACCCGGTGTTGCCGCTCTTCCAGTTGGCGACGCTGCGCGACGTCTCCTCGATCGTCATGCCGGCGGCGAGCACGCCGACCAGCTGGCCGTTGGCACCGCGGATCGGAATCGAGATCAAGAGCGACGGCTTGCCGGACGTCTTGCCGAGCACGGCCTCCCAGGCCAGCTCCTTGCCCCCGCTCACGATATCGCGGAAGTACTGGCGCTCCGAGTAGTCGATCAGCGGCTGCTCGTCGCTCCTGGCGACGTTCTTGCCATCGACGCCGATCGTGAACACCAGGTACATCCACGGGTACGCCCGCTTGATCGCGAGCAGCACCTTGGACTGCTCGTCGCGCTGCATCCCGATGATCTGCGGCTGGTTCGCCGCCGCGCGCAGCACGCGCGCGTTCTTGTCGAACCACTCGTCGACCAGCGACGCGATCGACTCGGCGTTGGACTGCATCGACTTCTGCGCCTCGACGCGCAGGCTGGTGCGCTGCGCGCTCAGCGTGAACACACCGAACGCGACCAGCGGCGCGAGGCCGACGAACAGCAGCGTGATCGACGTCTTGCCGAGCAGCCCGAGCCAGGCGCGCGAGCGCTTGGTCTGCGGCGGGCCGACGGTGGCTCCCGAGCCCGGGGGGGACGAACCAAACGATACATCGTGCTCGCTCATGACGTCGAATCGACTCCTGGCCGGTCTTCCCCTGGATTTAGCGTAGGGAACAATACCGGTTGATTCGATACTACACTGCGCGGTGCCATTGTCGTGGCATTCCGCCCCAATGTTCGCTTCTTGCGCGAGGCACCGCGGCCCAGATCACGTCGCGCGGTTCGACCAGCGGGTCGACCGCCGGCGCGTGACGTCAGCCCAGCCGCGACATCGCGGCGCGCATGCTCTTGCGCAACCGCTCGAGCGACCGCGCCAGCAGCGCGAGCTCGTCGTTGCCGCGCGAGACGATCGGCACCTGGAGCTCGCCCAGGCTCATCCGGTCGGCCGCCGTCGTCATGTTGACGATGGGCCGGATCAGCGCGCGGGAGAACGCCACCGCGATCGCGACCACCAGCAGGACCGCGGCGACGAGCAGGCCGACGCCCACGGTGATCGTCGCGCGCAGCGGGCCGAACAGCTCGGCCTCGTCCTGCTGGACCATCACGGCCCAGCCGTTCTTGTCGCCCTCGACAAAGCCCAGGATCTCCTTGCCGTTCTCCGTGTACTCGAGCAAGTGCGCCTTGTGGTCGGCGTGGTAGCCGGCGACCAGCGGGTGGTCGGCCAACACCTTCTGGGTCTGCACGTAGTCGGCGCGCGGGTGCGCCAGCACCTTGGACTTCTCGTCGACCAGGAACGCGAACCCGGTCTCCCCGCTCTTCCACGTCGCCACCGCGCGCGAGGTCTCCTCGATCGTCATGCTCGCCGTCAGCGTGCCGACCAGCTGACCGCTGGCGCCGCGGATCGGGACCGAGATCACGAGCGACGGCTTGTTGTTGTTGCTGCGGCTGAGCACGGTCTCCCAGCCGAGGTCCTTGCCGCCGCTCAGGATGTCGCGGACGAACTGGCGATCGGCGTAGTTGGCCAGCGCCAGATCATCGCTGCGCGCCACGTTCTTGCCGTCCAGCCCCATGGTCTGCACCAGGTACATCCACGGGTACGCCTGCTTGATCGCGACCAGCACGGCCTTCTGCTGATCGCCCTGCATCCCGGCGATCGCCGGCTGGTTCACCGCCGCGCGCAGCACGCGGACGTTCTTGTCGAACCATTCGTCGACCAGCGCCGAGATCGCCTCGGTGTTGTTCCGCATCGATTGTTCGGCGGTGCTGCGCAGCTCCTTGCGCTGCTGGTTCAGCGTGATCACGCCGAACACGATCAGCGGCACGAGGCCGACCAGCAGCAGCGTGATCGAGGTCTTGCCGAGCAGACCGATCCGGCCGCCCCTGCGCGTGGTCTTCGGCGGGTCGACGGTAGATCCCGAACCTGAGGTTGAAGAACCAGTTACTTCGTCTAGCGTGCTCATGAATCTCCCTGGTTTGCGGATGAACCGATACGTCGCAAGGACGCTAACGTGACAGCCTCGAGATCGCGGCGCGCATGCTCTTGCGCAGCCGCTCGAGCGACCGCGCCAGCAGCGCGAGCTCGTCATTGCCGCGCGCCACGATCTGCACGTTGAGCTCGCCGAGGCTCATCCGGTCAGCCGCCGCCGTCATCGCGACGATCGGCCGGATCAGCGCGCGCGAGAACGACACCGCGATCACGATCACCAGCACCATCGCGGCGACGAGCAGGCCGATGCCCACCGCGAGCGTCGCGCGCAGCGGGCCCAGCACCTCGGACGCTTCCTGCTGGAGCATCACGGCCCAGCCGTTCTTGTTGCCCTCGACGTAGCCGAGCATCCCCTTATCATTCTCCGCGAACTCGAGCAGGTGCGCCTTGTGGTCGGCCTGGTACGCGGCGACCAGCGGGTGCTGCGCCAGCACCTTCTGGGTCTGCACGTAATCGGCGCGCGGGTGCGCCAGCACCTTGGACTTCTCGTCGACCAGGAACGCGAACCCGGTGTCCCCGCTCTTCCACGTCGCCACCGCGCGCGAGGTGTCCTCGATCGTCATGCTCGCCGTCAGCGCGCCGAGCAGCTGGCCGCTGGCGCCGCGGATCGGGACCGAGATGACGAGCGACGGCTTGCCGTTGCTGCGGCTGATGACGGTCTCCCAGCCGAGGTCCTTGCCGCTGGTGACGATATCACGGACGAACTGGCGATCGGCGTAGTTGGCCAGCGGCAGATCATCGCTGCGCGCGACGTTCTTGCCGTCGAGCCCCATGGTCTGCACCAGGTACATCCACGGGAACGCCTGCTTGATCGCGACGAGCACGGGCTTCTGCGCGTCCTGCTGCATTCCCGCGATCTGCGGCTGGCGCACCGCCGCGCGCAGCACGCGAACGTTCTTGTCGAACCATTCGTCGACCAGCGCCGAGATCGCCTCGGTGTTGTTCTTCATCGACTGTTCGGCGCTGCGGCGCAGCTCGGTGCGCTGCTGGTTCAGCGTGACCACGCCGAACGCGATCAGCGGCACGAGGCCGATGAGCAGCAGGGTGATCGAGGTCTTCGCGAGCAGCCCGCGCTGCTTGCGCCCGGGCTTCATCGCCGAATGCTCGACGGTCGCGTCCGAACCGCGAGACGCGCCAGAAGGTACTTCCTGATTGCTCATGGCCTGTGACATCGGCTCCTGGCCGGCTTTATGAACTTCCGACTTCGAGGGGGGGCGTAGCCGTGGCATTGTACACGCCATGCTCCGGCAGTTGCGGACACCATCCTCGGAAACAGCTGCGCTGCTCGACCGCAGTACGCGCATGTCTGGAGGTGTCGATAATGCGGTAACAGCGATCCTCGCAGACGTCCGCGAGCGCCGCGACGCCGCGGTCATCGACTACACGCGCCGGTTCGATGGCCGCGAGCCGGTCGCCGGCAGCTACGAGCTGTCGCGCGAAAGGTGGGAGTCGCGCGCAGCCGCGGTCGCACCAGAAATTCGCGCAGGCCTCGAGCTCGCGGCGCAGCGGATCCGCGCGTTCCACGAGCGCCAGCGCGAGCCCGACGTCGACCTGGAGCTCGGCGGGGTGCGCCTCGAGCTGCGCGTCACGCCGCTGGCGCGCGTCGGGCTGTACGTTCCGGGTGGGACAGCGCGCTACCCGTCGAGCGTCCTCATGACCGCCATTCCGGCCAAGGTCGCCGGCGTGCCCGAGGTGGTGATGGTGACGCCCGGCGCCTCGGATGAGACGCTGCTCGCGGCGCAGATCGCCGGGGTCGACCGCGTGTTCGAGCTCGGCGGCGCGCAGGCTGTAGGTGCGCTGGCGTACGGCACCCAGACCGTGCCCCGGGTCGACAAGATCGTCGGGCCGGGCAACGCCTGGGTCGCGTCGGCCAAGCGGCAGGTCTACGGCGAGGTCGACATCGACTCGATCGCCGGGCCGTCCGAGGTGCTCATCATCGCCGATGACGACGCCGATCCGCGGTGGGTCGCCGCCGATCTCATCGCGCAGGCCGAACACGACCCCGAGGCGCGGGCCGTGCTGGTGACGACGTCGGCGCGGCTCGCCGCGGCGGTCGACGACGAGCTGGTGCGCCAGCTCGCCAGCCTGCCTCGCCGGGGCATCGCCGAGCGCGCGCTGACCGAGCACGGCGCGGCGGTGCTCGTCGAGTCGATCGCGGCGGCGATCGACTTCGCCAACCGGTTCGCCCCCGAGCATCTCGAGCTGCAGTGCGCCGCGGCCCGCGAGGTCGCCGCCGCGTGCACCACGGCCGGCGCGATCTTCATCGGTGCGTACTCCTCGGAGGCGGCCGGTGACTACCTCGCCGGCGGCAACCACGTGCTGCCGACCGGCGGCGCCGCGCGCTACGCCTCGCCGCTCGGCGTCCACGACTTCCGCAAGCGGACCTCGCTGATCGAGTACACCGCGGAGGCCGCCGCGGCCCACGCCGGGCCGATCGCCGCGCTCGCGGCCTGCGAAGGCCTCGACGGCCACGGCCGCTCGGCGCTGATGCGGCGCGAGCGCAAGGGGCGCGCGCCATGACCGCGGACGCACGCGGGCTCGGCCCGCTGCTCGACCGCGTGCCCGACGTGCTGCGCGGCGCCTCGCCGTACCACGTCCCGGTACCGCCGCGCATGATCGCCAAGCTCGACGCCAACGAGCTGCCGTACGCGCTGCCGCCGGCGCTGCGCGCCGAGCTCGGCCAGGCGCTCGCCGAGGTCGCGCTCGAGCGCTACCCGGATCCCGCGGCGCGGCGGCTGCGCGCGCTGCTCGCCGGCCAGCTCGGCGTCGCCGACGACCAGCTGGTGTTCGGCAACGGCTCGGACGAGGTGATCGCGATGCTGTGCGCGGCGTTCGCGGCGCCGCGCGGCGTGCGCCCGGCCGCGATCCTCTATCCGGTGCCGAGCTTCGTGTACTACAAGATCGCCGCGGCCAACCGCGGCATCGACGCGGTCGAAGTGCCGCTGACCGCGGCGTTCGAGCTCGACGAGCCGGCGGTGCTCCGCGCGATCGAGGTGGACCGCCCCGCCGTGGCGTTCTTCGCGCTGCCCAACAACCCGACCGGCACGCTGTGGCGGCAGGGCTTCATCCCCGAGCTCGCGGCGCGGTTCCGCGATACCGTGATCGTCGCCGATGAGGCCTACCTGGCGTACAGCGGCGCGACGTCGCTGCCGCTGCTCCCCGCGCACCCGAACCTCGTCATCATGCGCACGCTGTCGAAGTACGGGATGGCCGGCCTGCGCGTCGGTTACGCGGTAGCGTCGCCGGCGATCGCCGCGCTGGTCGAGAAGGTCCGGCCCCCGTACAACCTCGGCTCGCTCGCGCAGCGCGCCGCCGAGTTCCTGCTCGATCGCGCCGCCGGGTGGTGCGCCGCACGCACCGCCGAGGTCGTGGCCGAGCGCCCGGTGCTCGCGGCCGCGCTCGCGGCCCGCGGCTTCGAGGTGTTTCCCAGCCAGGCCAACCTGGTGCTGATCCGCACCACGGACGCCACCGCGCTGTGGCGGCGGCTCATGGACGCCGGGATCTCGGTGCGGCTGTTCGATGCCGGCCCGCTCGCCGGTTGCCTGCGGATCACCGTCGGCACGCCGGCCGAGACCCAGGCGTTGCTCGCCGCGGTCGACCGATAAATAGGATAAATAGGGGCCGGGGGCGAGGGGGCTCCTAGCGGCGGCGCTTGGAGACCGCGATCAGCCGCGCGTAGGCCTCCGCGGCCGACTTGCAGAGCTGCTTCAGCACGTGGAGCTGGGGCTCGGTCAACGCCGGGGCGTGGCCGTAGAGGACATTGACGACGCGCTTGCCGATCGTGATCGCGCCCGCGGTGACCAGCGCCGGCTCGGCGCAGCCCAGCACCTTGTAGAGATACGAATTGACCGTCGAGGGCGCGAGCGGGCCGTGGAACACCCCGCCCTCGGCGGCGATCGCCGCCTGCACCACCGACGGGGCCTCCAGCGGGATCAACACGTTCTCCACGCTGGCGTGGCCCGGCAGCTCGCCGATCGCCCGCCAGCCGAACGCGAAGTTGTCGCGGACCGCGAACACCACGGTGGCGTCGAACGTCGCCGCCGCATAGCCGAGCAGGATCTCGACGATGCGGTTGCGGTTCGCCGCGCGGGCGAGCTCGCGCAGCGCGACATCGGCCGACAGCGGGCTGGGCGCCAGCGCCGGCGCCGCGATCACCGGGATCGGGATCGACGGCCGCAGCTGGATCGCCGTCGTCGTCGCCTCGGCCGCCGCGGTCGCGTCGGCGTCGAGCGAGTCGATCAGATCCGCCGCCTCGAGCTCGAGCGCCTCGGAGTCGTCGAACAGCTTGGCCAGCTTCATGCTGCGCAGCCGCGGCCGCGGCCCGGGCGCGGCGATCGGCGCGGCGGGCACCGGCGGCAGCCCCGGCAACGGCGGGGCCGGGAGCCCGGCGTCGATCGCCGCCTCGTCGCCGCGCGGCGAGTCGCCGAACTTGACGAACCGCGCCGGCCGCGCAACGCCGTAGTAGCGTTCGATGTAGTAGTAAATGCGCAGCTCGGGGGCGACCCGTGGCAGGACGCGATACCCGGTGGTGGCCCCCAGCGCCTCGAGCGTGGCGAAGTCGTGAGGATCCTCGATCGCAGCGATCAGCTGGCGGTCCTGGACGACCAGGGGCACACACTTGTGCTTGAACGCCTGCGCGGGCGCGAGCAGCCGGACGGCCGCGCGCTTGGCGCGCTCCAGCATCGCGCCGGTCGCGATCGGAATGCCGAGCTCGAGTCCGAGATACACGGTCAGCGCTTCGAGATCGATGAAGCCGTGCTCGACGAGGATCGTCCCGAGACGCGCGCCATCACGCGCCTGGAAGCCGAGCGCCGCGACGAGCTGTGGCTCGCTCAGCCGGCCGTCTCGCACGAGCATCTCGCCGAGCTTCATCTACCTGCGAACGTAGCACGGACATGCTACCGCTACGGAATGCGCGTCTGGGTGTTCGCGGCGGCCGTCGTCGGCTGCAGCGGCAAGACCGAACCTCCTCCCCCGCCCTTGCCAACGCCCTCGCCGATCGCCGTGCTGCCCGAGCCGCCGCCGGCGGTGCAGCCGGATTTTCCCGAGGGCACCCGGTCGCTCGAGCTGCGCCGCACCGTGGGCGTGAGGCTGGAACCGGGCGACGACGCCAAGCGGATCGGAACGATCGCGATCGATACCCGCGTTGGCTGGGTGAGGTCGGCCAAGGCCCGGGGCTGCGATCGGCCGTGGATCGAGATCCGGCCGCGCGGCTGGATCTGCGGCGACTACGTGGAGCCGAGCAAGAAGCCGCCGTATGGCCAGGAGGTGCCGCACCTCGAGCGCGGCGAGCTGGTGCCGGGCGTCTACGGCAAGGTCACGGCGCCGAGCTCGGTTACTTACATGCTGGATATCCCGGAGAAGAAGAAGCCGGCGAAGAAGCCCGGCAAGGATGCGAAGAAATCCGCCACCGCCATGGCCCGTGCCGACCAGCGGGCCGGCAAGCGCGCGCGCCCCCCCGAGCCTTTGCCCGACGTCCCCGCGGGGCCGCCGCCGCCGCCGCGGATGATCGAGGACAAGCCCCTGGTCGGCTCGGTCAACGTCCGGCAGTACGACGAGATCATGGTGGGCGGCCGGCAATACTGGAAGATCGCCAAAAAAGACAACGAGTACGTCCTCAAGCAGGCGATCACGCAGCACCGGCCGTCGTGGTTCGGCGGCACCCGGCTCAGCGATGATACCGGCCTGGTGTTGCCGATCGCGTTTGCGTGGCCGCGGTTCGGCGCGCCGCAGACCTGGTCGACCAGCAACGCGGCCGGCGTCGGTCAGAACCGCGTGATCAGCGCGCGGACGCCGCTTGCCTTGCTCGAGACCGCGGTCAACAAGGCCGGCGTCGCCACCGCGTACCGGATCGGCCCGGCCGACTGGATCGCCGCGCCCGACGTCCGGGTGTTCCAGCCGGTGCCCCCGCCGCCGATGTTGCTCCCCGGCGAGCGCTGGATCGACGTCGACGTCGACGATCAGATCCTGGTCGCCTACGAGGGCGACCTGCCGGTCTACGCGACCCTGGTGACCTCGGGTGGGCAGGCCACGCCGACCGAGACCGGCGTCTACCGCATGTGGCTCAAGGAGTCCGAGGCCGACATGAAGGGTCTCAACGGCGAGGATCCGTACTCGGTCGCCACGGTCCCGTGGACCCAGTTCTTCTCGCCGGAGAAGGGCCTCGCGCTCCACACCGCCTACTGGCACGATCAGTTCGGCACGCGGCGCAGCCACGGCTGCGTGAACCTCGCACCGCGCGACGCCCGCTGGCTGTACTTCTGGAGCGATCCGGAGGTCCCGCCGGGGTGGACGATGGCGGCCGGGATGGTCGAGGCGCCGGGCTCGATCGTCCGGATCCGCACCAAGGACGATCCGGCCCCCGAGGCCAAGGGCTACGCCAAGAAGGTGCTCGAGCTACGCCAGCAGAACGCCCCGATGCGATGACCGCCCCGTGCTAGCCGCGCCACGTGGTCCACGCAAGCCACAGCCAGCCGGCGAGGAACGCCAGGCCGCCGAACGGCGTGACCGCGCCCAGCGTCTTCACGCCGGTCAGCGCCAGCGCGTACAGCGAGCCGCTGAACAGCACGATCCCGGCCTGAAACAGCCAGCTCGCGGTCGCCGCGCCGCGGCTCACCCCCAAGCTCGCGACCAGCCCCGCGCCGATGATCGCGAACGCATGATACATGTGGTAGCGGGCGCCGGTCTCGAACACCTCGAGCGCGCGGGCGTCGAGCTTGCCGCGCAGGCCATGCGCGGCGAACGCGCCAGCAGCGACGGCGATCGCCGCGTTCAAGGCCCCCAGCGCGATCCACGGCGAGCGACTGTCCGGCATGCGCGAACTGTGGCCCGAAACCCCGGCCTGGACGATCGCGCGATGACGAAACCGACCCGCGCGGTGACACGTGCCGCCCGTCCGGCGTTCCTCGGACCCACGAGGACAGCGCCCGGACCGGCCAGCGGCGGGTCCGCAGCCTGCTCCGGCTCGACGACGGCGTCGACCGCCCGCGGTCGCCAGATCCCACCACCGGCCACAGTACCGATCACAGCGCCGATCACAGCGCCGATCACAGCACCGGCAGGTGGCGCGGCGCCGCCGCGAGCACCTCGGCCTCGGCGGCATCGAGCGCGACGACCAGCGGCTCGCCGAACAGCTCGGCGAGCGCGTCGCGCGTGATCCGGTACAGCGTCGGCCCGTCGCCGTGCGCGCACGAGTACTCCGGGTATTCCTCGGCGAGGAAGATCTCGTCGTGCTCGTACGACACCGGGAACAGCCGGCAGATCGCCGGCTTGACGCCGCGAACATCCCAGCCGCCCTCGATGGACGCCCGGTGGATCGCGCAGCCGCGCCGGTCGTGCGCGAGGAAGATGCAGCCATCGCCGTGCACCTTTGTCCGCACGACGCGGCCCGACGGATAGTCGGCGTCGACCGTCTCCTCGGTCTCGAACCACGCCGCGCCCTGGGCCTCGTCGCGCAGCAGCCCGCGGATCTGATCGGCGCGCGCCTCGATCGCGGCGCGCTCGCGTAGATCGACGTCGCAGCCATACTGGCAGCACGCGTCGAGCTTCACCTGATGCGTCTCGACCATCGTGCAGCGATGGGCCATGCAATCCGGCGCGAGCCGGCGCGTGAACAGCGCGGTCGCGACCGAGCGAAACCGGGGGTGGTCGAGGGCAACAGCGGGCTCGTTCATTGCGGGCCCGGCGAGTATCACCACAGCCGTGTGACAACGCCCAGCCGCCGAGCGGCTCGCGGACGCTTGGCCCCATGCGCGAAGCCACGTGCGGCCGCGCGCTCGATCTCCAATCTCCAAAGCTGCGACCCAGCCGACCATGCTACGGTCACGCCATGGAGGCGCTTCGCCGACCGCGTCGGACCAGCTACACCGACTACCTGGCGGCGGAGCAACACGGCCAGCGCCGCCACGAGTGCCTCGATGGCCTGATCATCGCGATGGCGGTCGGCTCCGACGAGCACAACGCCATCGCCGGGCGATTCGCCATGGTCCTCGGCATCCGGACCACCGGCATCTGCCAGTACTACATGGCGGACCAGCGGTTCTGGATCCCGGCGCAGCGGCGCGGACGCTACGCCGATGGCTCGATCATCCGCGGCGCACCTGCGCACCCCGCTCACGACGATCAGGCCACGACCAACCCGACGGTCGTGCTCGAGGTGCTCTCGCCGAGCAGCGAGGGCGACGACGAGGGCGACAAGCGCGGCGATTTCCAGTCGCTGAGCTCGCTCGAGGCCTACGTGCTGATGGCGCAAGATCGGCGCCGCGTGAAGGTCTATCGCCGCATCGCGGGCGAGTGGCAAGCGGCCACCTACCGCGATGGCGACAGCTTCGAACTCCCCGCGCTCTCCTCCCCGATCACCGCCGCGGAGATCTACGACCGGATCCTCGACGCCGCGGGCGCGTCGCTGCTGCGCTAGCAGCTCAGCTCGCCGCGAGCTCGGCGAGCAGCGCCGCGAGCTCGACCCGCGGCGCGGGAGTGGCCCGCACGCCGGGCGCCGTCGGGGGCGCCTCGGCCGCGTCGACCGCGAGCAAGATCGCCGACAGCGTCGTCTGGTCGAGGATGCAGTCGGCGTCCGGGAGCAGGTCGTGAAAGTTGCGGTGGCAATTCTGGATCACCGGCAGCCCAGCGGTTTGCATCCGGACCGGAACGCCGTGGGAGCGGCAGACCAGCGGACGCGCCTCGTAGATCCGGCAGCGGCCCGCGGGGTCGAGGGCGGCGCAGCGATCTGCGGCAGCGCCATCGACGAGCTGCGCGCGGCGCGCGCCCGGCAAGCCGGCCACGTGGGCGCGGATCGCCGCGGCCTCGACGGAGGTGATGGTCAGGCGGACATGGCAACAGTCCGAGCAGCCCGTGGCGCACTGCATCTGGGACCCGTGACGCGCGGCCACGCGGTCGAAGAATCGATCGACCTTGCCAGTCAATTCCCCGAGCCGGCTCACCGCCCACGGATAGCACGAGCGGTTAGAATCGTCTCGCCATGGATCTCAACGACATCGTCGTGTTCACCAAGGTCGTCGAGACAAAGAGTTTCACGGGCGCGGCCGAGCTGCTGGGGCTCCCCAAGTCGACGGTGAGCCGCAAGCTGGCGCAGCTCGAAGAGCGGCTCGGCGTCCGGCTGGTCCAGCGCACGACGCGTAAGCTGGCGCTCACGGATATCGGCCAGGCGTACTACGAGCGCTGCTCCAGGATCGTGTCCGATGTCGCCGCGGCGGAGCAGCTGGTGACGGATATGCAATCGACGCCGCGCGGCCGGCTGCGGCTCACCGCGCCGGTCGATCTATCGATGCGCTACCTCGGATCGATCATCGCCGATTTTCTGGCGATCCACTCCGACATCAACATCGAGCTCGACACCAGCGACCGGATCGTCGACCTGATCGAGGAGGGCTTCGACCTCGCGGTCCGGTTCGGCACGCTGCCGGAGTCGACGCTGATCGCGCGCAGGCTGTGCTCGTTCAGCACGGTCATGTGCGCATCGCCCGCCTACCTCGCGCGGCGCGGCACGCCGCGAACGGTCGAGGAGCTCGACGATCACGATCGCGTGCTGTTCACGCCGAGCCCGCGCACGCAGAGCTGGACGCTGACCCACGGCGACCAGGTCTACGAGTTTGGCCGCCCGGCGCGGTTCGCGAGCAACAACGTCGGCGCGGTCCACGAGGCGGTCGCCGCGGGCGCCGGGATCGCGCTGCTCACCGACTTCATCGTCGCGAGCGACTGCGAGCGCGGCGCCCTGCAGTACGTGTTGCCCGACTGGACTGGCCGGGCGATCGACGTCAACGCGGTGTACCCTGCGCGGCAGAATTTGCCGCCGCGGCTGTCGCTGTTCCTCGATCATCTCGCCAAGGCGCTGTCACCTCCACCGTGGGCGCAGACGGTGGCCAGCGCGCCGACACCGCCGACCTGAACGAGCGGAGTCGCGAGAGCCCGCGCGCGGCGGCGTGGAACATATTGTCCGCCAGTCGTCTCTTGCCGCGGTCGGGCCGCGGCGCTTAGCTGGTGCGCATGAGTAACATCGCAGAGCTCGACAAGAAGCTGAACGACGCCGTCCTGGGCGGCAAGGCCATGGAGGCGTTCGAGGAGCTGTACGACGACGACGTCGTCATGCAGGAGAACGCCGAGCCCGAGTACCGCGGCAAGGACTTCAACCGCAAGCGCGAGATCGAGTTCTTCCAGAGCGTCGAGGCGTGGCACGGCGGCGCGGTGCTCGCCACGGCGGCCCACGGCGACGTGTCGTTCTCCGAGTGGACGATGGACGTGACGCTCAAGGGCGTCGGCCGGGTCCAGATGGCGCAGGTCGCGGTGCGCCGCTGGAAGAACGGCAAGATCGTCCACGAGCGGTTTTATCACAAGTGATGTGCCGCGCCTGCCTCGCCGATCTCACGGCATCGTGATCACGAACAGCCGCCCGGTGTCGGTGGTCGCGAAGATCCGGCCGGTGCTGCTACGCACCTGGTAGCGCGAGGCGCCCGCGAGCAGCCGGCCGCGCGCGGCGTCCGACGACCAGCCCATCAGGTCGAAGCTCACCTGGCCGGCGACGGTGCGCACCGCTGCCGGATACAGCGCCAGCGAGCGGGCCCAGCCGAACACGAATGGCACGTTCCGCGCGTTGGCCCAACCGTTGAGCTCGCTGCTCGTCATGAAGCCGCCCAGCGGGCTGCCCGCGCCGCTGCCGGTGGTCGCGTACGCCGACAGCGCGGTGCCGCTGCTGACCAGCAGCCGCGGGCGGCTCGCGACCGGCTCGTACACCGGGACATAGAGCGCCGCGCCTGGCAAGGTCAGCGTCGGGCCACCCAGCGTGACCACGCTGGTGCTGAGCGTGCTGTACGCGCCGGCGACCGCCACCACCGAGCCATCCGGCGCCTCGCTCCAGCCGCCGCCGCCGGCGTTGAACAGCTGCGCGTCGCCGCTGGCCGAGGTCCCGCCCACCATGAGGTTCGACACGCGCTTGGTGGAATCATCGACGCTGGCGTAGAGCCGGGCGCCGTTGACCGAGAACTGCAGCGCGGCGATCGCGCCGGGCGACTGTTGCGAGCCGACCGCCGAGATCCGCACGCTGGGCGCGCCGGTGAACGAGCGCACCACGACGTCGAAGTTCGTGCTCACCGCCTCGATGTACGCCAGCCGGCCGTCGGCCGCGAACGCGCCCGAGACGTAGGGGTTCTGCGAGCCGGCCAAGGTGAGCTGGACGCGCCCCGTGCCGTCGCGGTTGACCACGTCGAGCGGCACCGCGACGCTCGGCGCGTCGAACCACCGGAACGCGAGGCGGCGGCTGTCCGGCGACCACATCGGGGCGCCGGCGAGCTGATCGGGCGGCGCGACCAGGAGGGTCGGCGCGTTGCCATCGGTGCGCGCCAGCCGCAGCTCGGTCGTCGCGCTGGTGTACGCCCACACCGCCGAGCCGTCCGGCGCGAGCTCGAAGGTCAGCTGGTCGAGGAACTTGCTGCCGCCAGCGAGCAGCTTCAGCGGCACGCCCAGCGGGACCTGCGCGGCGTACAGCGCGCCGTCCGACCGCGACTCGTACGCCACCGTCGTGCCGGCGACCCGGAACTGGCCGACGTCGGCCGCGATCCGGCGCGCCCCGCTGCCGTCGCCGTGCGCGATCCACAGCTCGCCGTGGCCGTCGCACGCGGCGTTGTCGAGGTAGAGCACGTCGCCCGCCGGGCTGAACACGATCGCCTGCTGCGCGACGCGCGCGCCGATCGTGCGATGCGACGCGGCGCCGGTTTGCGGCACCGTCCAGACATCCATGCGGCCGATCGAAGGTGCCTGGCCCGCGCACGGCGGCTCGAGCTGACGCACCGTCGCGGCGTGGAGCCCATCGCCCGCCACGACGAGCGTGCCGGCGGTGCCGAGCTCGACCGGACGAGGCCCCGGGTAGGTTGCGCCCGGATCGCACGCCCCGCATGACCCGCCGCAGCCGTCGCTGCCGCACGCGGCGACCGGACAGCTCGGCACGCAGGCCTCGGCGCGGCACGCGCCGGCCGTGCAGCCGAACGGGCACACCGAGGTCGACGTCGCGACGCCGCACGTATCCTCGATGCAGGCGGTCGCCGCGATCGAGATCTCGAGCGTCACCGCGTCGAGGCAGCGCGGCGGCGCCGTGCACGCGCAGGTCGAGCCGGTCGGCGCGTCGACCGGCGCCGGCACGTCGATCCCCGGCGCATCGACGCCGGGCGCGTCGGCCGCCGCCAGCGCATCCACCGGCGTTCGATCGCTCGCCGGCGCGTCCACCGGCGCGGCGACCCGCGCGTCGATCCCCGCGTCGGGTGCGGCGCGCGCGTCCGCCGGGCTGGCGAGTGGCTGGGATGCTGGCGAACATCCCACCAGTAGCATCAGCGTCACCGCGAAACCTACGCGCAACCGACCCACCAACCCAGATGTCGAGACCACAACGACAATCGACCACACGGAATCGAGTATTGACGATCACGCGCGCGGCGCAACGCGAGGCTCGCACCACGAAGTTACGCGCCACGCGGTGCGAAGTTGTCCCGGGGCTCGTCGGCCCCGACCCGGGTATGCGAGCTCGCGCCGCGGTTGTTCGGAGCTCGGGTAGGGGTCGGATAGCGCGGTCTACAAAACGCGGAATCGAGATCGATCATCGCTACCACTGACCACCACGATCCCCACGAAACATGGCACTCGTCACGATCCGGTCGCTCCGGACGCGGTGTCGGCTAGCGGTAGCCCTGGGCCTGCAAATTGAACAGCGTGGCGTAGCGGCCGGCGTGCGCGAGCAGCTCGCGGTGCGAGCCGCGCTCGATGATGTTGCCGCGATCGAGCACGATGATCTGGTCCGCCATCCGCACGGTCGAGAACCGATGCGAGATCACGATCGCGATCTTGTCCGCGGTGACCTCCCGGAACCGCTCGAAGATCTTGACCTCGGCCTCGGCGTCCATCGACGCGGTCGGCTCGTCGAGCACGAGCACGTCGGCGTCGCGCCGCATGAACGAGCGGGCGAGCGCGACCTTCTGCCACTGGCCGAGCGACAGCTCGCGGCCGTTCTTGAACCACTTGCCGAGCTGGGTGTCGTAGCGCTCGGGGAGCGTGTCGATGACCGGCTTTGCGAGCCCGCGCTCGGCGGCCTCTTCCCAGCGCGCGCGGTCCTCGTAGGCCCGGTCGTCGCCGGCGCCGATGTTCTCGCCGACCTTGAGCTGGTAGCGCACGAAGTCCTGGAAGATCACGCCGATCCGGCGATGCAGCGCCGCCGGTGCCCAGTCGCGCAGGTCGCGGCCGTCGAGCGTGATCCGCCCCGTGGTGGGCTCGTAGAGCCGGGTCAGCAGCTTGATCAGCGTGGTCTTGCCGCTGCCGTTCTCGCCGACGATCGCGAGCTTGCTGCCCGGCGGGATGTGGAGATCGACCCCCGACAGCGCCGGCTCGCGCGCTCCGGGGTACGCGAACGACACGCCCTCGAACCGCACGCCATCGCCTGGCACGGTGCCCTCGGTGGCCGTGCCCCCGGGCGCCAGGGTCGGCGTGTCGAGGAACTCGTAGAGGTTCGACAGGTACAGGTTGTCCTCGTACATGCCGCCGATGTCGCCGAGCGCGGCCGACATCGCCGACTGCGCGGCCTTGAACACGCCCGCGTACATGATGAACTCACCGGCGGTCAGCGCGGCGTGGATCGTCGCGAGCGCGATCCACAGGTACATGCCGTAGAACGCGAGCGTGCCGATCGCGCCGAGCAGCAGCGCCCAGATCGCCCGGCGGATCGCGATCTCGCGGTCGCCGGCGTACAGCTTGACGAAGATCGCCTTGTAGCGATCGAGGAACCGCCGGCCGAGGCCGAACAGCTTGACCTCCTTGGCGTGATCCTCGCGCGCCAGCACGGTCTCGATGTAGAGTTGCTCGCGGGTCTCCGGGGTCCGCCAGCGCGACAGCCGGAACGCGTCGCCGGAGAACTTGAGCTCGGCGACGAACGGCGGGATCGCCGCGGCGATCAGCACCGCCAGCGCGATCGGCGAGAACCCGGCGAGCAGCGCGCCCAGCGTGGCCAGCGTGATCAGGCTCTGGCCCAGCTCGAAGGTCTGCGAGACCAGCGAGAGCGGCCGCGACGACGCCTCGCGGCGCGCCCGGGTCAGCCGGTCGTAGAGCTCGGAGTCCTCGAACTGGGTCAGCTCGAGGGTCAGCGCCTTCTCGAGGATCTCGACGTTGATCTTCTGGCCGAGCTGCTGGCGGAGCAGGCTGCGCATCATGCCGAGCAGCCGGCTCACCACCGCGAGGCCGATCACCAGCGCCAGCTCGATGCCGAGCCACCCTACCGCGGCGTCGCGGTCGGCCGCGCTGGCGGTCCGCGCCGCCGCGAGGATGCCGTTCAGGAGGTGCTTGCCGACCACCGCGATCGCGCTGGGCGCGACGCCGGCGATCACGCTGCCGAGCGCCAGGCCCACCGCGATCGCGCGGTTGGCGGCCCACACCAGGCGCAGCGCGCGCCGGCTGTACCTGAACACGCCCAGGTAGCCCTTCCAGCTCATCGACTCGGCCGCCGGCTTCTGCGGACCCGGGCCGCCTTTGTCGTGCGGGGTGATGACCGCGACCACGCCTCCGGGGCCGCCGCCGCCTCCCGCCCCACCGCCTCCTCCCGCCCCGCCGCCGCCTCCCGCCCCGCCGCCGCCTCCCGCCCCGCCGCCGCCTCCCGCCCCGCCGTAGGCGACCGGTGCCTCGATCGCCGTCGCTGCTGATTTTGCCATCACGGTCACCGGCGCAATGTAGTGCAATCCCTCGATTCGCAAACCCGCCGAATGAGCTAGCTCCCGGCCGGCCGCGCGCGCGCAATGCCACGTGCCGGGAGGCTGCGTGTACGACAGCGTCACGGCTCCGGCGTAGGGCCATCGATCGCTGGGCGCGGCGATGCGCCACGCGGCGATGACGGATCGTCGCCGATCCGCCGCTTCGTTCCCCTGGAGCGCCCGCGCGGCGCGGCGCCGTCGTGCCACCGGCCGTTCCCCCTGCGGCATCGGCTCAGCGCCTGAGCTACCATCGCAGGCCATGGGGCAAGAGCGAGAGGAGAGCCTAGGGTTTTACGAAATGCTCTGGGATTGCGACCACTGCGATACGCGGGGGCTGTTGGCCAAGAGCCAGCGCTACTGCGCCAGCTGCGGCGCGCCGCAGAACCCGGACAAGCGCTACTTCCCCGAGGATGGCCAGGCCCAGCGCGTCGACGGCCACGTCTACGAAGGCGCCGATCGGACGTGCCCCGCGTGCAGCGCGCCGCAGAGCGCCAAGGCCACGAACTGCACGCACTGCGGCTCGGTGCTCGACGACGCCGCCGAGGTGCGCGGCGTCGTCGGCGACGCCGCGCACCTCGCCCAGACGCCGCGCCGCGAGCGCCGGCGGATCTGGCCCTTCGTGCTCGGCGGGCTGGGCGTGCTCGGCCTCCTCGTCTGGTTCCAGTGCGTGCGCTCGCAGCAGGCGCAGGTCACGGTCGTGGGTCACAAGTGGCAGCGGTCGATCGCCGTCGAGGAGTTCAACGAGCGCCAGGAAGAGGCCTGGCGCAACGAGGTCCCGGTCGGCGCCGGCTTCCCGGTGTGTCGCGAGCGCGAGCGATCGACCCGCCAGGTCGAGGATGGCGAGGACTGCACGACCATGCGCCGCGACAAGAAGGACGGTACCTTCGAGCAGGTCAAGAAGTGCAAGCCGAGGTATCGCGCCGAGCCGGTGATGGATAGCTGGTGCCGGTTCACGGCGCGGCGCTGGAAGCAGATCGATGAGGTCCAGGCGGCCGGCGCCGGGCTATCACCGACGTGGCCCTCGGGCTTACCGGCCGCGGATGCGCCGGCCACGCTGGGCACGCGGCGCCAGGGCAAGCAGACCGAGACGCTCACGCTCGAGTTCGGCGCGCACGGCAGCTGCGACGTCCGCGATGCGGTGTGGCGCAAGTACAAAGACGGCCAGGCGGTCCAGCTCGAGGTCCGCGCGTCGTCGGGCGCCGTGGTCTGCGGCGCCCTGTGATCGCGCGGCGTTATCGATAGAATTCCTCGATGGCGTTTCCCGACCTGCCGTTCCTGCCGGCGTTCGTCGCGGTGTTCGAGCTCGGCAGCATCACCGCGGCGGCCGCCGAGCTCCACCGGACCCAGCCGACGCTGAGCTACCAGCTCGGCCAGCTCGAGCGCGCGGTGGGCGCGCCGCTGTTCGTCCGCCAGGGCCGCGCGCTGGCGCCGACCGATCTCGCCGTCCAGCTCCACCGGCTGGCCACCGGCTTCGCCCGCGATCTCGCCACCGTCCGACGCGGCGGCGAGCCCGACGTGCTCGACATCGCCGCGGTCTCCGGGTTCGGCCGGTTCGTGCTGTTCCCGCTGATCCGTAGGCTCGGCGCGGTCCGCGCCACGCTGCGGTTCCCGACCGCCGACGAGGTGTTCCGGCGGGTCGCCGATGGCGAGGTCGACCTCGGCTTCACCCACCGCGCGGTCGCCCGCCCGAGGCTCGTGCTCGAGCCGGTCTACACCGAGCACCTGGTGCTGGCCGCCAACCCGACCTGGGCCGCGCGGCTCGCGACGCCCAAGCAGTTCCGCGACGTGCCGGTCGTGACCTACGACGAGAGCGACTACGTGATCGGCCGGTGGATGGGCCACCACTTCGGCCGCCGCGCGCCGGTGTGGTGGAGCGCGGCGCACTTCGAGGAGTTCGAGGAGGTGCTCGCGTTCGCCGCCGACGGCGTCGGGGTCGCGATCGTGCCGAGCTTCGTGCTGGGCGCCCGCCGCGGCCTGCGCGCCGTCGCGTGGAGCCGGCCACCGGCCGACAACACGGTGTTCGCGGTCCGCCGCGCCGGCGCGCCGATCAGCCAGGCCGGCGCCGCGCTGCTCGCCGGGCTGCGCGCGCCCCATTCAAAACTTCGATGAATCCGCCGCGAGTTCTCGATTGGATCCGGGCCCGGCGGGCCGCGTAGGCTACGCGGTGATGCCACCTCGCCCCGGAATTCGCACAGTCCTCGCCGCCACGTCCCTCGTCCTGGCAGGCTGCGGCCCGCGCCCGAGCACCGGCGCCACCGTGCCGCCATCGCAGCCGCCACCTGCGGCGCCCGCGCCCGCCGCCGCGCCCGCCCCGCCGGCCGATCCGCCCGCGAAGCCGAGCACCAGCGACGCGCTCCACGGTCCAGGCAGCGCGGCGGTCGAGCCGTTTCGCGTCGTCGGCAACATCTACTACGTCGGCGCCAGGAACGTCGCGTCGTACCTGATCACCACGCCGAACGGCCACATCCTGCTCGACACCGGCACCAAGGAGATGGAGTCGGTCGTGCCGGCGAGCATCGAGAAGCTCGGCTTCCACCGCAAGGACATCAAGATCCTGCTGTCGGGCCACGCCCACTGGGACCACGTCGGCGGCCACGCGGCGATGCGGCGCGCCACCGGCGCCCAGGTCATGGCGCTGGGCGACGATGCGGTCGCGATCGAGGCCGGCGCCGATCGCTCGCCGCTGGTCGAGCTCGGCACCGAGGGCTGGGCTCCCGTCCACGTCGATCGCGTGCTCAAGGACGGCGATACCGTGACGCTCGGCGGCACCACGATGACCGCGGTCTGGGCACCTGGCCACACCCCGGGCTGCACGATCTGGACGACCCGGGTCACCGACCACGCGAGGCCCTACGCGATCGCGTTCTACGCGTGCGCCGGCCCCAACCTCGGCGTCACCCTGGTCCACAATCCGAAGTTCCCGACGCTGGCCGAGGATTCGCTCGCGAGCTTTCGCAAGCTCAAGCGGCTCCATCCGGACATCGTGCTCTGGATGCACCCCGAGGCGCAGTTCGAGGGCAAGGTCGAGCGGATCAAGGCTGGCGAGACCCCGCACCCGCTGTACGATCCCGCGGGCTGGCCGAAGCTGCTCGACGACGCGATCGCCGGGCTCCAGGAGCGGATCGACGATCAGCGCGCGGCGCGGCCGCGGTAGCCCGCCGGGGTCAGCGCTTGCGGCGCATCGTCGACTGGACCTTGCGGCGGCGCAGCCGGGTCGCCTCCTTGAGCCGGCGCTCGGTGCGCTCGATCGCCTGCTGCTGCGAGTGCTTGGCGCCGACGCCGGTGCGCTGGACATAGCTGCCATCGGGCTGCATGTCCCACGCGCCGCGCTGATCGGTGAGCTCGGTATCGAGGATCAGCCGCAGCTCGCCCTGCAGCCGCGGATCCTCGATCGGCACCAGCACCTCGACGCGCTTCTCGAGGTTGCGCTGCATCGCGTCGGCCGAGCCGATGTAGTACTCGGGCTTGCCGGCGTTGTGGAAGTAGTAGATCCGCTCGTGCTCGAGGAACCGGCCGATGATGCTGACGACCTTGATCGTCGACGAGACGCCGTCGAGCCCGGGCCGCAGCCGGCAGCTATCGCGGACGATCAGATCGATCGTCACGCCGCGCTGCGACGCGCGGTACAGCGCGCGCACGATATCGACGTCCTCGAGCGCGTTGAGCTTCCACTGGATGGCCCCGCGGCCGCCGCCGCTCACCGCCGCGATCTCGCGCTCGATCTTCTCGAGCAGCGCCTGCTTGAGCTGCTTGGGCGCGACCAGGAGCTTCTGGTACTTGCGGCGCGGTTTGTAGCCGGTGGTCAGGTAGTTGAACAGCTCGGTGAGGTCGCGGCCGATCGCGTCGTCGGAGGTGAACAGCGCGAGATCGGTGTACAGCCGCGCCGTGCCGGCGTGGTAGTTGCCGGTCGCCAGGTGGGCGTAGCGCCTCAGGCCGTCGTAGTCGTTGCGCACGACCAGGATGATCTTGGTGTGGGTCTTGAGGCCGACCACGCCGTAGGTGACGTGGATGCCGGCGCGCTCCATGCGCGACGCCCACTTGATGTTGGCCTCCTCGTCGAACCGCGCCTTGAGCTCGAGCACGACGGCGACCTGCTTGCCGTTGCGCGCGGCGCGCACCAGGTGCTTGATGACCTCGCTGTCCTTCGAGGTCCGGTACAGCGTCATCTTGATCGCGCGGACCTTGGGATCGTCGGACGCCTCGCGCAGGAACCGCTCGACGCTCTGCTGGAACGACTCGAACGGGTGGTGCACCAACAGGTACTTGGCGTCGCGGATCGTGTGGAAGATGCTGCCGTCGGTGAGCAGGTCGATCGGCGAGACCGGCGCGTGGGGCTGGTCGCGCAGCTCGGGGACATCGAGCGTGGCGAGCTCCATCAGATCGCGCTGGCCGAGCATGCCCTCGGCCTCGAACACGTCGGACTGCTCGTCGAGGCCGAGCTCGGCGGCGAGCCGGCCACGCAGGGTCGGCTGCATCACCTTGTCGACCTGCAGGCGGACGACCGGCGCGAACCGGCGCTCGCGCAGCTCGATCTCGATCATCTCGAGCAGATCCTCGGCCTCCTCCTCGTCGCGCTCGGTCACCGCGTTGCGGGTGACCCGGAACCGCGAGCACGCCTCGATCTCCATGCCGGGGAACAAGAGGTCGAGGTTGTTCGCGATCACGTCGGCCAGATCGACGAACGTGCGCGACGTGCCGAGCCGGAGGAACCGCGCGGTGCCGCCCGACGATGGGACCTTGACCCGGGCGAGCAGCGACTCGCTGTCGTTCTCGTAGCGCAGCGAGACCAGGAGGTTCAGCGACAGGTTCGAGACGAACGGGAACGGGTGCGCCGGATCCATCGCCTGCGGCGTGACCAGCGGGAAGATGTTCTGGAGGTAGTAGTCGCGGACCCACGCCTGCTGCTGGGCGTCGAGCTCCTTGAACGGCGCGATCCACACGCCGACCGCGCGCAGCTCGACGAACAGGTGCTCGAGGATCTGCATCTTGCGCGCTTCGAGCCGCGTGATCAGCTCGAGGCAGTCGACCAGCTGCTGCTGGGGGGTGCGACCGTCGGGCGTCATCGAGTGGACCTGCGCGCCGACCTGCTGCTTGAGCCCGCCGATCCGCTTCTGGAAGAACTCGTCGATGTTCGAGCTGACGATCGCGACGAACTTGACCCGCTCGAGCAGCGGCACGCGGTCGTCCTCGGCCTCGTGCAGCACCCGCCAGCAGAAGTTCAGGTAGGTCAGCTCACGGTTGAGGTAGAGCTCGGGCGCGCCGAGATCGCTCGGGATGACCTCGCCCAGCGACGGCGCCGGCGGGGTCCGGCCCGCTGGATCGACCGGCCGGGCGGCCGGGCGGTCGCGTAGATCGGCCTCCCGGGCATCGCGCAGCTCGGCGGGGACGAGGAGCTCGAGCCGGTGCGCCCCGGAGGTCTCGGTCGCAAACAGCGGGCGTTCGGCGGACATGCCGAAAATTATACCGCGCCGGTGACAGATCCGTCACACGCCGCTCACCCGTACAATGGCCCATGATTTTCATGCGTTAGGAAGTCTTCGGTCACACGACCGGCGGCCCCCACCGCGGGTAGCGGAGCGCCGGAGCGCGGGCGCTAGCTGCGCGTCAGGTGCCGCACGGCGCGGCAGCCGCCGCGGCGCCGGTCCGCACGTCGAAGCAGCGCTTGCCCGCCGCGCCCTGATCGACCCAGATCACGGCGCCCGTGACGCCCCCGGCCGTCACGGGCGCCGCGCCCAGCTCGCTCGACCACAGCGCCTTGCCCGAGGTGAGGTCGATCGCGACCACCTGGTGCCAGTCCGCGCCCGCCACCAGCTCGAACGTGCGCAGGTGGTCGGTCAGCGTGACCGGACCGGGCGCGTCCTCGATGACCTCGCCGTGCTGCGGAGCGAGCCGCATCCCACCGAGCTTCGAGGCATCGTGCATCGCGAGCGCGAACAGCTCGGCGCGATGGTCGCGGATCACGCGCACCGAGACGGCGGTCGGGCTCCACGCGATCCCCGGGGCGCCCGGCCGGCCGGCGTAGCGCGGCACGATCGCCTGCCACGCGACGCGGCCACCGTCGCGCAGCTCGACGAACGCGCGATCGCCGTTGCCGCCGTCCTCGGCGCGGACCACCAGCTCGTGCTCGGCGTCGACCGCGATCGTGTCGATCACCCGGCCGGCGACCGGCCGGACGTGCACCATGTACCAGACCCCGGCGGCGGCCACCGCGGCGCCGACCGCCACGATCGCGGGACCGAGCCAGCCGAGTCGCTGTTGCCTCATGGCGCGGACCCTACCAGATGGCCGATCGATAGATAGGGGCCAGCCTCACGCGCCGCGCGCGCGCTGCCAGGCGTCGGCGAACACCTCGGAGAGCGGGCGCAGCGGCAGCAGCCGCCCGAGCGGCGCCGCGAGCGCGCCGTTCTCCATCCGCGCGCCGTACAGCGGCAGCTTCTGGTGCTCGATCGCCGGGTGCGGCGGAAACAGCGGCTCCCACGGGCTATCGAGCACGAACTTGCGGTTGGCGCGCGGCAGCTTGTGCTCGAGCACCAGCCCCGCCGCGACCAGCGCCGCCGCCGCCTTCTTGTGCTTGGTCTGGGTCCAGCCGTTGACCTCGCGGGTCGGCGCGTCCCCGGCGTCGACCAGCGCGAGCAGCTGGAGGTAGAGCGTCGCCGCGTCGC
>Ga0302321_100000283_pt1 | contig 45493 bp, 34 predicted proteins | sample Fen_T0_1_FD_202505 | JGI IMG/M metagenome (GOLD analysis project Ga0302321, IMG submission 202505) | Peat permafrost microbial communities from Stordalen Mire near Abisko, Sweden - Fen_T0_1 | ecosystem: Environmental > Terrestrial > Soil > Wetlands > Permafrost | place: Sweden: Abisko... | reverse complement strand
GACCGATCTACATCAACCATCCGGACCCGGTCCAGGCTTCGCCGCTGAGGGGCACCGATCCGGCGTCCATCAGCCAGCCCGCCTCGAAACCCGACCATTCCCCTCGGAGGACGTGCTCCCTAATACCCGGGGACCCCGTGGTCGATGCCGTGTCCGGCAAAGGCGGCTTCGATATGGACTCTTTTCTCAACACACGCTCGGCGGCTGACGCGACGGCAGAGATCCAGGCGCTCGTCGATCGATTCCGCGCATCGGGAGAGATCGATCGATGCGCGGCGCTCAGCCCCGAGCGGGACGTCCTCGAGGTCAAGGTCTTCGTGCTTCCCGAACAGGGGCAGCTGTCGACCTCGGTCGGCGGACCGCTCGCACGGACCGTGGTCGGAAACTGCATCACGGAGGCCCTGAGGATCGCGATCGCGCAATACCGAGCTCCTGGCGGAACCAAGTATGGCGCGGTCTACGCCAGCCTTCAGCCGCACGGGGCGTAGCTTCAGGTCTCCCTGCGCGCCGTTACGCCAGCGCGCGGCCGAAGAAAGAAGCCGCCGTCACCGTCGGGCTGGTACAGCGGCAGCAGCACGACGCCCTCGAACGAACGATGGCGAGCGACCGAGTGGGCATGGCAGGCTTCGCGCGCGATGAACGCGCACTCGTCGAGTTCGCCGTTGATACATACTTTACACCTTGGAACATCAAACATGGAATTCCGATCGGGCCGCCTCTTGGTCACGTCTTTGCGCAGCTCTACCTGTCTGATCTGGATCGCGGGCCGGCCGGAGCCTTTCCAGGAGGATATTTCCGATACGTTGATGATATAATTGTTGTCTGTCCAGGACATGCAGTTGATGCTGCGCGAACAGCTGTCCATGAGGCGATTAAACGAACAGGACTGCTTCCAAACCCGGACAAGGACGAAATTGTTTCTCGTGACCAGTGGCTCGCTCACGCGGCCACCGTCAGTACGCAACCGAAGCACGACCCTTTCGCCCAGGTGCGAAAGGAGGTTCGCGTATGGACGGACCGAGTTCGCGACACGTCGAACCTCGAATGGGTGCAGCCGCGTTGAGATCCAAGGCCTGGCGTGACGCACCCAGGGATTTCGATCGGTTGCGCGAAAGTCGCCGCGTGACGATCCACGACGCTTGCTCGACGGGCTCGATATCGGCAGCGTTGCGTGATGTCGCGAGGCGCGAAATATCGAAGCTCCCACAGGTTCACCGGCGCAGCCGAACCGGCCGAGCATCTCCGCCCACGGCTGGAGGAGGCCCGGCTCGAGCTGCGGGCGCTGTATCGATCGCTCGACCGGATGCGACTCGCCCAGGAGCTGCCGACAGGGCTTCGACGGCTCCAGGAACTCGATGCTGACTTTGCCGAGGCGCTCTGGGTGCTCGACCAGCCGCGCGCCCGGTTCGACCCCACAGCGATGGTCAACGACACGCTGGCTTCGTTGAGCCGGCTGCCTTCAGCCCGGGCGGCGTTTCTCGCCACGTTCGACGCCCCCACGCGAGCCGCGCTCGAGGACCGAGCGCAAGCCACGCGCACCGTACTGTCGCCGACGGACGCGTACGTGGAAATTCCTGGCCGAGATCCCGACGCACGGCGAGCTCGACGATGACCGGGCCCGCCCGCCTGAGCCTCGTGAAGTGGAGGCCCGAGGACGACGAGCCGCTGACCGCCACCGCGGTGAGCCAGCGGCTGCAGACGCAAGCGGCGGCGGTGTCGACGCTGGCAACCGACTGGGCTGCGCGCGACGAGCCGGTGTCGTTCAAGGACTTCGAGCAGGCGGTCCGCGAGGCGGTGTTCGCGTTCGCGCGGATCGCGATCATGCTGTTCCTGGCACTCCGCGAGGAGCAGATGATGCGTGCGTACCCGCCCAGGTCGAGCGCGACGGTCGCAGGTTCCGCCGCGCACCGGCGATCCCGCGCAGCCTGATCACCCTGTTCGGCGTGGTTCGCTATGCGCGGACGTACATGCGCCAAGTCGGGCACCACGCCCGGCGGGGCTTCCACCCGCTCGACGTGGCGCTCGGGCTCGTGGGCGACCGGTTCAGTTGGAACGTGTTGACCATGGCGGCGCGGCTGGCGACCAAGCTGAGCTTCGCCGAGGCGCGCGCGACCCTGGCGGCCTTCGTCCCGGACGCGCCGTCGACCGAGGTCATCGAGCACATCGTGCTCGGCCTCGGCCGCCACACGGCAGCCTGGTTCGAACACGCACCCGCACCGGAAGGCGACGGCGAGGTGCTGGTGATCATGTTCGACGGCAAGGGTGCACCGACGGCCACGGAGTCCGACCTCAGCCGTCGGCGCGGCAAGCGGCGACGCAGGCAACTTCCGGCGTCGCCGCGCAATCGCGGGCGACATCACCGCCGGCGCTACGGCAAGAAGCCGCGACGCAAGAAGGGCGACAAGTCCAAGAACGCCCGGATCGCGACGATGGTGGTGATGTACGGCGCGCGGCGCTGGGCGAATCGGTCACAGCCGCGCGCCGCGGGTGCCGGCGAACGGATCGGGCAGGAACACCGCGACCGCGCGCGCAGGGTCGTAGACGTAGCCGCGGTCGACCGCGACGCCGCCGCTGCAGAGCTCGCCGGCCACCGCTGCAGAGCTCGCCGGCCACCGCGATCTTCGCGCGGATGAACCCGCGCTGCCCCCCGGCGGCTACGGCGTGGCGGGGGACGCGATGTGGGTCCGCACGTCCCACAGCTCGGGGAAGAACGTCAGGTCGAGCGCCTTCTTGAGGAAGCCGACGCCCGAGCTGCCGCCGGTGCCCTGCGCAAACCCGATGATGCGCTTCACCGTGGTCATGTGGCGGAATCGCCACAGCTGGAACCGCTCCTCGACGTCGACCAGCTTCTCGCACATATCGTAGGCGTCGTAGTTGCGCGCAGGATCGGCATAGATGACGCGGAACACCTCGAGCACCGCGGCGCTGCGCTCGTAGGGCTGCGTGAAGTCGCGCTCGACGCGATCCGCCGGAACCGCGTGGCCGTGCCGCGCGAGCCAGCGCAAGAACTCGTCGTACAAGGACGGCGCCGACAGCCGCCGCGACAGCTCGTCGTGGACCCGCGGCTCGTGCTGGTGGGGCCGCAGCGTGTTCGCATCCTTGTTGCCGAGCACGAACTCGAGCGCGCGGTACTGGTAACTCTGAAACCCGCTCGCCTTGCCGAGCGAGTCGCGGAACTGGGCGTACTCGCTCGGCGTCATCGTCTCGAGCACCGCCCACTGCTCGAACAGCATGCGCTGGATATGGGCCACGCGCGCGAACACCTTGAACGACTCGCCCAGCCGGTCGCCGCGCACCAGCGCCACCGCGAGGTCGAGCTCGTGGAGCAGCAGCTTGATCCACAGCTCGCTGGTCTGATGCTGGATGATGAACAGCATCTCGTCGTGGACCTCGGTCACCGGCTGCTGCGCCGCGAGCAGCTCGTCGAGGTGCAGGTAGTCGCCGTACGTCCCGCCTTTCTGCAGTTCGACGTGGATGGTGGTCTCGAGCTCGCGGCGGTTCTCGCGCATGCAGCAATCTATGCTGCGCCAGCCCCGCCGGCACATCCCCCGGGCACGAGAACGGATCAGCCCGCCACGTTGGCGCGCGGGGCCGGCGAGGCCGCCCGGGCGCGCGGGTGGGTCCGCGCCGCGAGGTGCTTCAGCTCGGTCCCCGCGAGCTGCTCGATGCGGAGCAGCGGCGCGCCGCGCTCCACGTCGCGCGCGCTGCCCTGGCGCAGCATCACGAAGCGCCCGGACTCGAGCCGGCTCGGGTTGCGGTGGCCCAGCGGGTGCTGCGCGAACAGCGGCTTCATCTTCTCGAGCGTCGGCGGCTCGGTCTTGCCGACGAACCAGGTCTCGATCGAGCCGCAGCGGCGGTAGTCGAGCTCGCCGGGGCGGCGCGACGTCAGCACGATCCCGAGGCCCGCGCCGCTCGCCGGGCCGAGCAACTCCTGCACGGGATCCGGCGCGGGCGGCTTGCCGGAGGCGCTGCACAGCAGCTGCTCGGCCTCATCGAACACCAGCAGGGTCTCGAGCGTGGTGGGCCGGGACGCTGCGCGCTCGCAGCGCAGCGCGAAGACCAGGTGGGAGATCCACGCGCGCAGCCGCGGCCCGGCATCGAGGAAGCTGGTGTTGACGATCGCGAGAGGGACCTGCCCGCCGCCGGCCGGTCCGACGAGGGTCGCCGCGGTCAACGGTTCGGCGCCGGGCGTGAACACGTCCGGGTTGCCGAGCAGCTTGACGAGATCGTCGACCAGGCGCTGGCGAACCTGGTCGTCGGGGGACGCCTCGCCGAGCGCGTCGGCGCCGGTCTCGATCAAGGCGATCAGCTCGAGGAGCCCGCAGGGTGCCGCGCGGCCCGCGAGCACGGCGATCGCCCGGGTCAGGGTCGCGAACCGGTGGGGCTCGTCGGGGCTCGGATCGGATCGCAGCGCGGTCGCGACCGCGTCCGCGGTCCGCGAGATCACGCCATCGTGATCGGACCTGGGGACGCGCGACAGATCGGGGATCACGGCGACCGAGAGCGGTCGTCCGCCGCGGATCCCCGGCGTGAACAGGCGCACGTCGGTCCGCTCGGCGAGCCGGCGCGCGCGCGCGGGATCGTCGCTGCGCTGCCACCAGTCGGGCCGGGCGTAGCCGCTCATCTCGCCGGTCGGGTCGATCAAGATCGCCGGAACCCCGGCCTCGAGGGTCTGCTCGACGAGGGTCAGCGCCGCCGCGCACCGGGCGGTGGCCGCGCCATCGACGATCGCGACGTGGCGCAGCAGCGCATCGGCGTCGAGCAGGATCGGCGCGGCGTCGAAGCCGGTGGTGTTTCCGATCCAGAGTTGCCGCGCCGCGACGGTGGTCGGCCGAGCCACCGATCGGCGCGCCCCGGGCTGCGGCGGCGAGGCGCCGCGCAGCTTGATCGGGGCGGTGGCCTCGGCCGCCGAGACCGCGCCCGCGGCGATCTCCGGCGCCGCCACGACCTGCGATGGCTCCGCGGCCTCGACCCGGGACCGGTCGAAGTCGAAGATCTCGGTCACCGCCGAAAGGCTCGAGATCGGCCGGTCGCGCAGCGTCCAGGCCGCGATCCGCTCGGCGGGGAACGGCGGCTGGAACCGCTGGAACGCGACCAGGGCACGCAGCGTGGAGGCGTCGAGATAGGCGCCGCGTCCGCGCATGTGGATGAGCAGCCCCATCGCCTTGTCGCACGCAGGGCCGCGCGGGAACTCGAGCGTGCGGACGGCGATCGGCAGCATCCCCTTGGCGCGCTTGCGCAAGGATTCGATCTGGCCGGTGAACGCGCCGCGCTGATAGGGCTGGTTGACCACCGCGATCGCCAGCGCGGCGTGGTCCTGGCCACGCGACATGGACACCCGCAGCACCCCCTGCTTGGCCGGCTGGGCGGCGAACGCGAGCCCCAGCTCGTGCGCGTATGCCTTCGCCGCCTCGGCGACGACGGCCAGGATCTCCTCGCCGTCGCTGGGGATCTCCAGATCGCTCCGGATCGCCTCGCTCCACGCCGCCGCGATCGCATCGAGATCGAGCTCGCGGGTCTTGATCTCCACCGTGACCGGCTCGTCGGCCCCGATGATCTTGCCGGCGGCGGCGCATTGCGCCTGAAACTGGTGGCACCACTCGAGCACATCGCGCAGCCGGCGATGCTCGAGCTGGCGGAGCTCGGCTTCCGGGATCGGGTACACCGGCTGCTCCCGGCGGTGCACGGTGCCATGCTCGGCGAACAGCCACGACAGGCGCCGCGCGACGACCGCCTCGATCTCGGCGTACGAGCGATTGATCTGCAGCTTGGCGAGCGGCGGTGCTTTCTCCAGCCGGTCGAGCGCCGGGCGGTTCAGCGTGGGGCGCGCCGCGCTGTAGAGATCCGACAGGCACGCGACCACGGCGACCGAGGACGGGATCTCGCTCACGATGCGGTAAAGCGCGTCGATCGCGCGCCGGAAGATCACCGTGGAGCTCTCCTCGAACCCGGCGAGATCGACCTGATCGACCATCACCACCAGCGCGCGCCCGGTCGCGGCGGCGAACCGCGCGAGCGCGCAGATCATCCGGTGCGGATCGTCGTCCCGCGTTCGCGGCGTGACGTCGCCGATCCAGCGCCGGTCGTGGGCGTTCATGGCGTCGCAGTGCAGGTAGCGGTACACGCTCGACGTGGTCCGCGGATCGGGCAGCAGCGCATAGACCAGGACCCGCAGCAGGTCGAGATCGAAGCTCGCCAGCGCGGGGATCCCGAGCAGCTCGCCGACCAGCTCGTCGACGTGGTCGACGAGGTTGGTGCGCGACTCCCACGTATCCTCGGCGAGCCGCTCCAGCCGCTCGCGCAGCGCCGGCCTCGCGAGCTGGAGGAGGCCTGTGGCGAGCTCGCCGAGCCCGGTCCTGCCGGACCGCTCCGCGTAGCGCCGCGACAGCGACTCGATGAAATGGAACAGCAGATAGCGCGAGTAGTCTTCGGTCCGCGCTTGCAGCTGGGCATAGACCACGAACCCGCGACTGCCCTCCTGGACGTGGTGGCGGAAACCTCGCAGGAGGTGGGTCTTGCCGGCGCCGGAGTCGCCGAGCACGACCAGCATCTGGCCCTGGTGGGCCGCGGGGGTGGTGGTCGCGTGCGCGACCAGCTGCGCGAAGGCAGCGCGCGCCTCGCGGTGCACCTCCTCGACGTCGAACGGATCGTTCTCGAAGATCGATGACGCCTGCTGGACCGCGCCGAACACGCGGCACGGCGCGAGGAACGCCTGGACCCGGCGGTCCACGGCCTGCGCGGTCGCGGTGGCCTCGGCGGACAGCATGCGCTGCAGCTCGCCGAGCTCGTCGGTGCTCGACCGCCACCGCGGATCGTCGCCGGCCACGCCGCCGAGCCGGCACGCCTCGGCGGCGAGCGCCGCCATCAGCTTCGCGTAGCGCTCGAGCGCCTCGGGCTCCCCGAGCTCGGCCGCGCGGCGGCACAGCATCAGGCCGGGCCACCGGATCCGCGCGCCGCGGCCCAGCGGCCCGCGATCGGCCGCGTAGCGATCGAGGAACGCGCGCGCGGACTCGAGATCGACGACCGCGAGCTCGCCGTACTGCGAGCGCAGCCCGGCGGCGTAGCACTGCGCCGCGGCCGCGATGAAGCCGTACAGCGCCTCGATCTCGGCGTCCTCGATCACGCCATCGGCGATCGCCGCGCTGTGGACGACGCGGAGGCAGTCCGCGAACAGCGTCTGCCGCACGATGTCGCTCGGAGAGCCGCCGACCAGGGTGCGCAGGTCGTCGATCAGCGCTCGGCCCCGGGTGCCCGCCGCGACCTTGGTGAGCAGGCGACCGATCTTCGCGAGCTCGGCGGGGCCCTGGGCGAGCACGGGCGCTGGCTTCGGATCAGCCCGCATGACTCTCCCGCTGCGAGACCGAGGCCGTGGTCGGCTGATCGAGCACGAAGTGGAAGGTCGCGCCGCGATCGTGGATCTCCGAGTCGTTGACTTGCTTGGCGTCCATCGCGCCGATCAGATCGGCGCGCGCCAGCACCAGCCAGCCGTTGCGGTTCGCGCTGACCAGCCAGTGCTTGAAGTGGTCCAGCGAGAGCTCGCTGGTCGCGCGATCGCGCTCGAGGCTGCGCCAGATCGCCGACACGTAGACCTTCTCGCCGAACCGGCCCTCGGCGCCGATCCGCGGGATCACCTGGCGCACGACCTCGAGCAGGTTCGCCGCGGCCGCGGGCGGCGCGACGGGCGGGGGCGGCGCGGGCACGAGCACCGGCCGGGGCGGCTCGCCCGGGACCTGCGGATGGGCGTCGCCGCACACCCAGCGGCGGGCGAGCGCCCGGGCCATCTTCCGCGACGTCCCGGTGGCGCCGACGGTGCTGTACGCGATCGACGCCGCGAGCTTGGCGGTGTAGCCCTTGCAGCCCGGCGCTGGGCCGTCCGGCGGCGGAGCGTCGATCGCGCGCAGCAGCACGTGCGCCCGGATGCGATCCAGCGTCAGCTTGCCGGCGGGCATCCCCAGCGCCGCGCAGATCAGCGCATCGCACACCGCCATCGGCGTGGCCGCGTGGCGGACCCCGAACCGTGCGCCGAGCACCGCCGCCGTGAGCGCCGTCTCCGTGAGCGGTCGCCCGGCGAGGTCCGCCGCCGCCGCGGCCCCCAGGCCCAGGGCCGGCAGGTGCTTGTCACGCACCTCGGCCCAGGTCGGCGCGCGCGACAGCTGGAAGGCGTCGCGCAGCACCCGCGCGCCGGCGTCGGTCAGCGTGCGCGGCGGCCGGACCTTGCCCTGGCGGTTGCGCCGGACCGGCTCGTCCTCGCCGGTCACCCACGCGCGCCGCACCAGCCGCGCGAGCACCTCGACCGCGCGCTGGCGAGCGACCGCCGCCGACTCGCGCGGCAACGCCAGCAGGTGAAGGGTGTCGCCGAGCTCGGCGTCGCTCGGCGGCTTTGATTGTGCGAGGCACGCGAGCACCACGAGCTCGATGCGCGACGGCGAGGCTTCATCACGAGATTGCATCATGGGTCTCCTGGAGTACGGCCCGCGCGGCGCGGCGGCCGGCGAGCGCGATGGCGAGCTGATCGATCGTCGACGCAAGGCGATCGTCGACGTCCTCGGCGGGGAAGCGCAGCACGAAGTAGCCGGCGCGGGCGAGCCGCAGGTCCTGGGCGCGGTCGCGGCGATAGCTCTCGGGGTCGTGGAAGTGGTACCAGGTGTCGAGCTCGACGACGATCCGGTCGGCGCGCGCGAGCAACCCGGCGTCGACCGGGAGGCCGTCCGGCGTGCGGATCTCGCCGTCGAGCTCGAACCGACCTCGCGTGCGAGGGTCGCGCGCGAGCGCCTCGGACAGCACGCGCAGCGTGCCGTGCCGGGCGCGGCCGGGGCGGCGCTGGGCGACCGCGTCGACGGTCACCAGCCCCTGGCGCGCCATCGTCCATGCCGCGCCCCGGCGCTGGGCGCCGAGCACGCGGCGCACCAGCTCGTCGGGAGAGGTCACGGCGACCGCGTGGCCCGGCAGCGCCGCCGTCAGCTCCGCCGCGGCGGCGATCGCGCGCGCGAGCCATGGTTCGTCGGGGCTCGGGCAGAACAGCAGCACGGCCGTGGGGCAGGCGAGATCGCAAGCGATCGCCAGCAGCTCGTGCGGCCGCACCGGCGCCGTGGCCAGATCCGGGACGCCGGCCGCGGGGCCCCGGAGCCAGGCCAGGAGCCAGCCGCTCACCCGCGCGTGCGGATCGCGCCCGGCGACATCGTCGATCCAGGTGCGGCGGTCCGCTGCCGAGCGCGCGTCGAGCGACGCGTCCACGGCGCGCACGTCGATCTGCGCCGCCGCCGCGAACCGCTGGCGCGCCGCGGGCACGCAGCGCAGCCACGGCGTCTGGGCCAGCAGATCTGCGACCACGGCGTCGAGCTCCACCGCCTGCGTCGCCAGCGTCAGGTAGCCGTGGCGAGCGGCCCACGTGGCCCACGAGGCCTGGGCCGGCACCGCGTCGCCAGCGACGATCGTCAGCACGCGCGCGCCGCGCCGGCGCTCCTCGCCGTGGCGATCCAGCGCCGCGGCGAGCGCCGGATCGAGCTCCCAGCTCTCGGCGCGAGCCGGGAGGCCGCCGTCGCCGGGCCGGGGATGCGCGCGATCCGCGGCTGGGTCGCGCCGCGGCCGATCGCGCTCGACGCGCGGCGGTGACGCGGCCGCGCCAGGCCGGCGTCGCGAGATCAGGAGCTCGCCGCAGTCGTCGAACTCGAGCACACCGAGACCTGGCACCTGGCAGGCCGCGCTGTGCTCGTAAACGCGGCGGCTCACGTCCACCGCGATCTCGTTCATGCCCACGACCGGCCGCCAGTCTCCCCGGCGGGGCTCGCCGCGCAGCGCCTGGATCAAGTAGCCCGTGAACACCGAGTGCCCCCGGAACGGCCCGCCGTCCATCGCCCGCTGGTCATCGAGCGCAGACGTGAACACGCGGCGACTGCGGCGCTCGTGAAATGGCACCGCCGAGCCATCGGTTCGCACTCCCGTGCCGCGCGTCTGGACGCTGCGGCCCAGCGCGATCCCGCTATGACAGGAATCGAGGATCACCAGGATGTGGCGCGGCGGCAGCTCCGCCACCGTGGCCAGCCACGCGTCGAGGCGTTGCCAGCTATGATCGTGGCCACCGGGGTCATCGGCGTCGACCGGGATCAGGTAGCCCTTCGATGCGAAGACGCCATCGGAGAACCGCGTGGTCCGCGTATGCCCGTGGCCTGCAAAGAACACCACGAGGCTGTCGTCCGCGGCCAGGTCGCGCTCCAGCAGCGAGGGCAGACACCGGATCGCCTCGCCGGTCGCGGCATCATCTAGCAGCGGCTGGGCGATCGACTCGAACCCGAGGCGCTCGAACGTGGCCAGCACGCCGCGGGCATCGCTGACCGCATTGTGCAGGCGATTCCACCGCCGGTATCGGTCGATCCCGATCACCGAGATGCACTGTCGCCCCGGTCGCGCATGGCCGGTTGGCAGCTCGCGCCCGGGCGGCACGTCCGGCAGCTCGGACTCGCGGTGCGTGCCGCCGCGGATCACCACACGCCCAGGCCCCGGCCCGCACCCACGAGCGCGTTCGCTGCGAGCCCCATGACCATAGGGCGACGCTGCGCGAATCCCGACTACCGAAAACGACCGTGAACGCCGCGCGGGCGATCCGGACCTCGGGCGTCTGCAGCGGGCCTGGGTCGCGCCGTGGCCGTGGACACCTGCTCGCCGCTCCCGGCGATCTCGCACCTCCTCGCACCGAAGATCGCCGTATTGCGGAGCCGACTCGGATCGCCTTACGGATGTGGCTGGCTTTCACGGAGCGACGCGGTGATCCCCAGGCGCAGGCGAACCCACCGCCTCGCTCCCGGGGCCTGGCAGCGCCGGGTCTGGGCCCGCATCGCGCTCGGCAAGCTCCTGCGATCGCCGTGGCGGCGCGGGGCTGACTCCGATAGCGTGGTGCCCCGTAGCGCGACCATGACGCACGAGCCCCGACGGTGGCCGGCTGTACGACGCGAGCGTTCGAACCGAGCCCTGTGGTCCTGGCTGCGCAGGCTCGCGCGACTCGGCGCCGCCGCGGCGCTGTGCGTGGTGATCCTCGAGCAAAGATCCGACACCTCGCTGGTCGATCGCAGCGCGATCTGCGCCGCCGCGACGCGCGCCAAGCGGCAGGACGCCGTGGCGATCTGTCGGCTCGAGTACGAGCGCACCCGGGCGCCCGCGACCGGCGCGCACCTCGCACAGGCGCTCTACGACACCGACGACGACGAGGCCGCCCGGCGGGTCGCCCTCGGGCTGCTCGACACCCCGGTCCGATCGGACGCGCTGTACGTCCTGGGCTCGGTCGCCCGCGACGACGGCAAGGATGAGGATGCGTTGACCGCGCTCCAGGAGGCGCGTGGCCTGCACCGGGTCGCGCACCGGCACCGGGAGCTCGCGAACGATGATGCCGTGGTCGCCATGGTCCGGATCGATCGCGACGAGTTCGAGGCAGCGCTGCGGCTGATCGACGAATGCCTCACGGAGTCCCAGCTCGCGGGCGATCGGGGCGTCGAGAACCGCTGTCGGCTGTCCGCGGTCAAGGCGCTCATCCACGTGGGCCATGGGCCGGCGGCGCAGCGCGAGCTGGAGCTCTCGGAGCCACTGGCCACCACCGATCAGCAGCGCAGCGACCACGAGTACCAGCGCGCCAACTTCGCCCAGGAGTTCGGCGATCACGCCACGGCGGTCGCCCGGTTCAAGAACGCCGAGCAGTATCGCAAGCACTCGCGGGACACGCGCTGGACCCTCAACACCGAGCTCAACCTCGCCTACTCGCTCGCCGAGACCGGCGATCTCGACGAGGCACAGCAGCGCCTCGACAACGCCCGGCTGCTCGACGCGGACCACGCGAGGGAACCGGAGCGCACCTGGGTGGCCGCGCAGATCGCGTTCCGGCGGCACGACCTCGCGCGTGCGATCACGCTGGTCCACACGTACTTCGCGCAGCGCGGCCCCGATGACTCCGCCGATCCCGAGGATCGAGACGATCGGCTCGACGTCGCGGTGCTCGGCGCCCAGATCGAGCGCGCGCGGAGCGCGCCGAAGCAAGCCGCCGCGTGGGCCCAGCAGGCCATCGACCAAGCCGAGGCCATTCGCCGCGGCCAGGCGCTCGAGCTGCGGCCCTGGATCCTGGCGAAGCGCCGCGCGCCCTATGAGCTGAAGTTCATCGCGCTCGCGGACAGCCAGCAGACCGAAGCCGCGGTCATGGCGTTCGACGAGTGGCAGGGACGCGTCGTACAAGACGCGCTGGCGACGACCCGGCCACCGGCAGCGCTCGGCTATCGCGGCGTCGCCGAGCACGTCACCAAGCTCGGCGCGTGGCTGCGCGTGGCCTCGCAGGCCGCGCTGGCCCGGCGCCCCGACCCGCACGCCGTGCTGCGCACGATGCAAGACATCGAGCTGGTCGCGCTGATCGTCGCCGATGGCGACGTCTGGCGCCTGGTCGCCGACCACGGGCCGCCTCGGCTGTCCAAGATCCAACCGCTGACGGACCTCGAGGAGGACATCGCGAAGTTCCGCGGTCATCCCACCGAGGGTGGCCTCGCTTCCAAGCTGGGCGCGGCGCTGCTCCCGGCCGGCGCCTTCCGGACCACGCGCGAGGTCCTGCACGTGCTCGTCGATGGCAAGCTCGGGGGGCTGCCGGTCGCGGCGTTGCGCCTCGGCGGGGACCCGCTGATCGCCATGCGTCCGATCGTGCGCGTGCTGCGGCTGCCCGAGGCTCGCTGTGCGCGCGTGGCTCGCGCGGGCCACGCGACGGTGCTCGCCACCGGCGACGAGATCCCGCTGGCCGTGACCGAGGCGCGACAGGTCGCCGCGCTGCTCCACACCACCGCCCAGACCGGCGTCGCGGCGACCCGGGCCGCGCTGTTCGCGGCCGCCGACGATGCGGTGCTGCACGTCGCCGCGCACGGTGCCATGGGGATCGATGGCGCCGCGCTCGTGCTCGCCGATGGCGAGGTCCCCGCGCTGGAGGTCCCCGTGCGACGCCTCGCGCCCGCGCTCGTCGTGCTGACGGCCTGCGACGCCGCCGCGGCCGACGACCCGGAGCTCGCAGGCTCGCTCGCCGCGGGCTTTCTCGGCGCCGGCACGCAGCACGTGGTCGCCACGCTGCGGTCGATCTCCGACGCGGGTGGACTCGCGATCGGCCCCGGGTTCTACCGCGCTGGTGGCATCGCCGATCCACCGCGCGCGCTCGCCGCCGTCCAGGCGGCGCTCGCGAAGACCGATAACACGGACTGGCCGAACATCGTCGTGTTCGGCCCCGAGGTCTGCAGCGAGCCGTCTCTCGATCCGCGGTAGCCGAACCGGCTATCGGTCTCTGCCGACAGGGTCTCTCCAAACCAAGGATTGCACATGCGAACCGCCATCTTCGTGTATCAGCCCACGTCTCTGACCATCTCGACCAGCGAGAACGATCTCGAGCTCTGCGGCATGACCGCCACCCCGGTGCCGCTGTCCGGCGGCCCCAACGCGCTGCCGGTCGCGCCCGGCATCTACAAGATCGACTCGAGCCATTGCCTCGAGGTCGAGGGCGATCAGTCGGCGTTCGAGATCGTCGCCGCGAGGAAGGAGAACGACCCCAAGCTCACGAGCCGCGCCAGCGCGAGCTTTGGATCGCTCGACCCGGCGGCGCTGACGGCGTTTCTGTCGGCGCCGGATGCCAAGCAGGTCGACAACCCCTGACCGCGGGCGATGCCGCGACAGCTCCACGGAGGATCAGCAAATGGCACGGCGTGCGCTCGTTCTCGGATCGCAGATCGAAGGGCTGCGCGGCGTCGACAACGATGCCCGGCAGATCACCGCGATGCTCCAGGCCCGGGGGTTCGACGTGGAGCTCCGGACCGGCGCTGACGCGACGCGGGCCGGCATCCTGGCCGGCTACGATGCGCTGATCGCGGCTTGCGACCGCGACGACGCCGCGGTCGTCTATTACTGCGGGCATGGCTATCACGCCTCCGTCCCGCACGAGGGTCGCTCCTGGCAGTGCATCGTCCCCACCGACCTCCGGCAGGGAACCGTCACCGACTGGCGCGGTATCACGGCGTGGGAGCTCTCGATCAAGCAGGCCCAGCTCACCGCGAGGACCCAGAACGTCACGGTGATCCTCGACTGCTGTCACTCCGCGCAGCTGAGCCGGAGCGAGCGCGCTCTCGGCGCGGTGGCTCGCGGCCTGCCGCACCCCGTCGACCTCGGGTTTGCCCACCACCTGGCCGCGCTCCGCGCGGTCTACGGCCGCGCGTTCGACGCGGTCGACCCGGTGGGCAACTCGCGCGCCGTCCGGGTCATCGCGTGTGGCCAGAGCGAATCGGCGTTCGAGCGCCCGGACGCCGAGGGTCAGTATCACGGCGTGTTCACCGAGGCGCTGATCGAGGTCCTGCACCAGCTCGGCGCCGCGCCGGCGAGCTGGGCCGCGATCATCCGCGCGATCCGCAGCCGCGTGCTGCGCCAGTTCCGCCGTCAACGCCCGGATCTCGAAGGGCCGATCCGCCGCGCGCCGTTCTCGCTCGCCGAGCACGACGATCTCGGCGCCGTCGCGGTCACCGCGGTCGCCGGCCAGTTCCAGCTCTCCGCGGGGCGGTTGACCGGCACCGCGGTCGGCGACCTGTATGCCATCCTGCCGGCCGACGCGCCGGTCCACGCCGCCGCGGACCCGCTCGCGCACCTCGAGGTCACCGAGGTGCTCGCGACGCGGTCGCATGCGCGCCGCACCACCGGCACCGATGCCATCCCCGGGGATGCGGTCGCCGTCCCGGTCCGGCGCCGGGCCGCGAGGTGGCCGGTGGCGATCGACGGCCCGCCGGCCGCGCGCGCTGCGGTGGAGGCGGCGATCGCCGCGTCGGCGACCCTGCGGGCCGCGTCGCCGGGTGAGCCCGGCGCGATCGCGACGCTGCGCATCGCGCACGGCGGCGCGACGATCGAAGACGCCGGCGGGCCGCTCGGCCCGTCCGCGGCGTTCCCCGCCGACCTGGCCGGTGTCCTGGCGCAGCTCGCCGACCTCGGCGTCGCCCAGGGGATCCGCGAGCTCGAGGGCGAGCACGGCGTGGCCGCGAGCGAGCTGGCGATCGAGCTCGGCGTGGTCCACGACGGCCGCGCGCGGCGGCTCCCCGACCACGGCGGCGTGCTCGGGCTTCGCGATCGCTATCACCTGACCATCGAGCGCCGTGGCCAGCGGACGCTGTTCGCGCACGTGCTCAACCTCGGCGCGCGCGGCAAGATCACGCTGCTCACCCACTTCGCGCGCGGCGGGGTCGCGCTCGATCCACGCACCCCATCGCTCGCGCTCGGCCAGCGCGCCGACGGCGAGCTCGTCGGCGTGGGCCTGCGCTGGCCCGCCGGGCTGCCGCGCGACACGGGGCCACGCCTCACCGAGCTCGTGGTGATCGCCACGCCGACGATGACCGATCTCTCAGGCCTCGAGACGCGCGAGCGGATGGTCACGCGGGCCCGCGCCAGCCAGCTCCCGTGGGCGCTCGCGGCGCTGTGCGAAGCGACGTACCGCGACGCGCACGCGACGCGCGCGCCCGGCGCTGCGCTCGATGGCTTCTTCGTCAAGCGGCTCTCGATCCTGCTCGACCCCGGCGAGCCCGGCGCAGCGGACCGCACATGAGCCGCTCGACTACCGGACCGACACGCGATGCTCTTCGTAGTCCAGCCCGGCCGATTCCAGCGTCGCGCGGTCCGCGTCGAGCGCGCCTCGGGGCGCGAACGACGGCGGCACCTCGACGACGAACACGCGATAGGTCGCGGGAGCCGAAAGCAGTAGCTCGGCGACCATGCCGCGACGGTCGGCAGCGCAGCCAGGCGACGCCGCGCGGGGCCGGCACGCCAGCACGAGTCGATCGGCGCGGTAGATCCACACGTCGGCCCCCTCGCGCGCCGTGACTCGCAGCAGATCGTCGACCTGGGGTGCTCGAGATCGCATCGCGACGCCGCGCTCGATGATCTCGAGCGTCGCGCGCGCGTCGTCCCCGGTGCGCGCGCGCCCCAGGACGATCCAGAGGGCGATGGCGCAGGCCACGGCGAGCACCCCGGCGAGCTGCCGCTGCCAGCGCGCCGCCGCGCGCGGGCGGTCCTCGCGGAGGCGCTGCCAGACCTGGGCCTGCCAGAACGGGTCCCCGGTCGCGCCGGCGCCGATCGCGGGGAGCGCGTCGATCAGCTCCTGGCGCGACGCATGAGCGCGCAGGCAGTCCTCGCAACCCTCGCGGTGCGGATCGTCGAGGCCGCGCTCGACCAGGACGATCCCCTCGCGCCAGTAGCGTTCGCAGCTCATCGCGCGGTCCCCCGGTGGAGCGTGGCATCGACGCACCGGCGCAGCGCCGGGAGCGCACGCGCCACGCGCTGCTGCAAGGTCCCGGCGTTATCACCCGAGATCGCCGAGGCCTCGTCGTACGATAGATCGCGATGGTAGCGCAGCACCACGGCATCGCGCGCCGCCGGGGCGAGCTTGGCGAGGCAGCTCGCGAGGATCCTGGATAGCTTGCCTCGGTCGACCTCGCGCTCGAGCTCGTCGTCGCCGGGCGCCTCGTCGGCTGGCGGCTCGTTCTTGAACCGGTGGACCCAGCGCCGGTGCTTCTTCGCGGCGTCGAGGCAGCGATGTCGCGTGATGCCGAGGACCCACGCCGCGAGCGACGCGCGGCCCTCGAAGCTCCCCAGGTCGCGATAGACCTCGACGAAGACCTGCTGGCGAACCTCCTCGGCCAGGTGGTCGCTGTGCGTCATGGCATAGGCAAAGCGGTACACCTCGTCGCCATACCGATTCATCATCAGGGTCAACGCGCTCCGCAGATCATCGGCGTGCACCGCCGCGCGGACGTCGTCATCGTCGTGCGAAGTTTGCCCACCGGGAGCACCAAAACGCTTCCACATCGCCATGCTGATAAGGCGCCGTCCTCCAGGGCGCTGACGACAAGAAAAACGCCCGGGCGCGCGCTCGTCTCCCGGCGGCTGTGACACTGTCCTCTACATCGACCTACCCGCGACGACCTCGGCGCCCGCCGGCGCGCCTCGATCGGCGGCGATCAGCCCAGGGTCTGGCGCTGACCGGTGGACGCGGCGATCTCGATCGCGTTCAGCATCCGATGGCGTGTGACCGCGTCGTCGAACGTCGGGCACAGGTGCGTGCCCTCGCGATAGTCGCGGGCGAACCGCGCGTACGCGTGCGCGAGGTTGGCGGCCGGCCCCTGCGCCGAGGGCCCCCGGTAGCGAGCCGGTACCGGCAAGCTCTCGAGCTGACCCTGGGCGCCGTTGCCGCCGCGCACGGCGAGCTCGAAGATCTGCGCGTGGCCGCCGTCGGCGGTGAGCTGGAGATCTCCCTCGGTGCCGTTGATCTCCCAGAGCAGATTGGTGCCGCGGGAACGGCCACCGCGATAGTGGATCGAGAACGCGGCGCCGGTCTCGAGCAGCCCGGTCGCGCAGACCTGATCCTCGACGGCCATCGCCGTGACCTCGCCGGTCTCGAGGACCTTGGCGGAGCGTCGCCGCGTGGTCATCGTGGCCGAGACTTGCCGCGCCTCGCCCAGGCAGTGACAGAGCGCGTCGGCGGTGTGTCCGAACGGGATCGCGAGCATCGTCGCGCCAAAGCGCTTGTCGGTCACGTGGAGGTTGGCGCGCTCCACCGTGGCGCCCCAGCCCATCCCCGATCCGATCAGCGAGGTCGAGAGCACCTCGCCGACGTAGCCCTGCTGGACCAGATCGCGCACGTACGCGATCGCCGGCGCCGCGCGTGCCTGCAACCCCACCACGGCGAGCACGCCGCGCTGGTTCGCCAGCGCGGCCAAGGTCTCGGCTTCCTGCAGGCCGTTGCCTAGCGGCCATTCGCAATAGACCGCCTTGCCCGCGCGCAGCGCGGCGGTCGCGAGCTCGAGGTGATGCGGCACCTTGACGGCGATCACCACGACATCCACGACGTCGCAGGTCACGAGGTCGTGGTGATTGTCGAACCCGCGCGGCACGCCGAACTGCCGGCTCGCGGCGTCGGCCGAGGCCCGCCGGCTCGTCGATAGCGCGGTGATCTCGAAGTCCGCCGAGACCGCCCTCAGCGCGGGGAGGTGCGCGCGCGCCGCCCACCCGCGATCCGGGTTCGCGCCGATGATGCCCACGCGAATCCGCTGGTGTTCACTGTCGCTCATGGTCCTGCTCCGTCGTAGGTGAAGGCTTCTCGGCCCAGACTACGGGTTTGGGACCGCGCGGCAATCCGCGCGCATGACGAGCAGTCTTGCAGCATTGCAAGAATGTGGCGCGCTCGCCCGCGCCAGGTTCCCCGCGGGTGCAACACTTGGCGACCGTGAACCTGCTCTCGGTCGAGGCCTTCGTGGCCGTGGTGAACCTCGGCAGCCTCCACCAGGCGGCCGCGCAGCTGGCGGTCTCGTCGGCGACGATCAGCCGGCGCCTCACCGACCTCGAGCGCGAGCTCGGCGTCCGGCTCGTCGAGCGCACCACGCGTTCGCTGCGCGTGACCGATCTGGGCCGTGCGTTCCATGATCAGTGCACGCGTGGGCTCGACGCGCTCGCCGACGCCCACGACCTCGTTGCGTCGAGCCAGGCCCGCGTCCGCGGCACCGTGCGGATCAGCTGCCCGCCGAACCTCGGCACGCTGCTGCTCGGCGCGATCGCGGAGGTGCGCACGGCGCACCCCGACATCCAGGTGCTCCTGGTCGAGACCGAGCGCCGGCTCGATCAGCGCAACGACGATATCGATGTCTTCCTCCGCGGCGGCGGGATCTCCGATGACCGCCTCGTGGCGCGGCCGCTCGTGACCTACCCACACATCCTGGTCGCGTCCAGCGCGTACCTCGCCGCGGCAGGGACCCCCGCGACGCCGGCCAGCCTCGAGGCCCACCGGCTCATCACGTTCGGCAACCGCCGGCGGTTCGCCGGATGGGACCTCGTGCCGCTGCGCGGCGGGTCACCGGTGCACGTCAATGTCCGACCCGGACTTGCGAGCAACGACTACGCGACGATCGCGCACGCCGTGCGCACCGGGCTGGGCATCGCCGAGCTCCCTGCGATCCTGTATGGCCAGCACGCGCCCCTCGCACGCGTGCTGCCGCAATGGACCCTCGGCGAGGTCACGCTCAAGCTCCTGTTCGCGTCCGACCGCCTGCTCTCCAAGGCCGTCCGCGCGGTGATCGATGCGATCCTGGCGTCGGTTCCGAGATCGCTGTCGGGGCTCGCGCGGAAGGCAACCCGCGCGGCGGCAACGTGACCACGCAGGCGGCTACGGGCTCGCGGGCGGCGCGAACGACGGCGGCACATCCGTGGGAGCGCTGCCCCAGGCCGTGTTGGGCGTGGTCCCCATGGAGAACTGCAGCGCCCCGCCGCGGGCGAGGTCGTGGAACCGCAGCCAGCTGCGGGTCGTGGGGGCGCCGTTGACGCGCAGGCTCTGCACGAAGTGAGCGCCGGGTTGCCCGGCGCCCCGGCCGTGGATCGTCAGGTCCTTGCCGCTGGCGAGGTGCATGGTGATCGACGGGAACTGCGGGCCGTGGACGACCAGGATATCGGTGCCCTGGATCATCGGGTACATGCCCAGGTACGCCCAGACCAGCCAGGCCGACGTGGCGCCGAGGTCGTCATTGCCGGGCAGGCCGCCGGGGTTGTTGGCGAAGCCTTCGTCGACGATGCGGCGCACGACATCTTGCGTCCGCCACGGCGCGGCGGCGAAGTTGTAGGTCCACGGCGTGCCGTGCTCGGGCTCGTTGCCGATGTAGAAGAACGGGCGGTTGGTGCCGGCGTTGAGCTCGGTGAACAAGGTGTCGAGCCGAGCGACCGCGGTCGCGTGGCCCCCCATCAGCTGGAACAGACCCTCGAGGTCGTGCGGCACGAGCCAGACGTATTGCGCGGCGTTGCCCTCGACAAAGCCGCAGTCCGCCGCGGGGTCGAACGGGTTCTGGCAGGTCCAGATGCCGAGGTCGATCGGCAGCTGGACCGCGTGGATGACGTCGAGGCGAATGTAGCGCGCGGTGACCGGACCTATCGCGTGCGTGGTGATGTTGGCCTTGTTGTTGGTGACGTTGACGACCTGCAGCCAGTCGGTGCCGTTGGTGCTGACGCTGACCGTGAACGACTGGGTGTTCCAGTCGGGGGTCTCGCCGCCGTCGCCGGCGTGGTGGATGACGATCGACCCCAGGTTGTGCGCGGCGCCGAGGTCGAGCTGCCACCACTTGCTGGCGCTGGTGTTGTCGCACCACTTGTCGCTGTTGCCGCCGCTGACGCTGCCGTTGATCGCCTTCGCGGCGGTCTCGTTCTCGTTGCACGTCGCGCTGGCCGTGGCCGTGCCGGCGAGCGCGAGGTCGACCGCCGGAGCGTCGGTGCCGAACACCTCGACCTCGTAGATCCGCGCCGCACCGCCATCGACGTCCGAGGTCGGCGCGACGCGCGGCTCGAGGAAGCCGTCGTCCGGGTTCCACGACCGGCGCCAGAAATCCGAGCGGGCCAGGTACTGGTCGTGAACCGCGGACTTGCCGAGCGCACCGGCGAACTGCGCGATCGCGAAGTCGGCCATGGCGTACTCGAGGCTGATCGCGGCGTTGCTCGTGTAGCCCAGCGTCGTCCAGTCCGACAGCGCGAAGCGCTGCGTGTCATCGGGGTTGGTCGCCGACTTCAGCATGAGCGCGAGCGCGGCGTCGGTATCGAAGTTGCGCACGCCCATCGCGTAGGCATTGGCGACGTTGACCGTGCCGGGATCGCCGACCATGACGTTGGTCTCGACGCTCTGCTGGGTCCAGAACGGCAGCAGGCCGCCCTGCACACCGTCCTCGACCATCGAGCGGATGATATCCGGGGCTTCCGGAGCCACCGCGGAGATCAGGTGGGTCCACGATCGGATAATGTCCCAGCCCGAGTAGTTCTGGTACACGGTCCAGCCATCGGCGACATGGACGGCCCGGTCAAAGCCCATGTACTGGCCGTTGACGTCGCTCGCGACGTTGGGGCTCTGGAACACGTGGTAAAGCGCCGTGTAGAACTTTCGCAGATCCGCGTCGCTGCCGCCGGCGACTTCGATCCGGCTCAGCACCTGGTTCCAGCGCCGCGCCGCGGCGGCGCGCACGGCGGCGAAGCTCCAGCCCTTGCTCTCGGCCGCGAGGTTGGCTTCGGCGTTCGCGAGGCTGACGAACGACAGGCCGATCTTCATCTGCACCGTGGGCCTGGTCGTGGTGTCGAACGTGACGAACGCGCCGGTGCGCGCGCCGGTCGCCGTCGGCGCACCCGGCGAGAGCGTGGTGTTCTGCCACGTGCCCTGGGCGGTGAACGGCCGATCGAACCGGGCGGCGAAGTAGATCGTGAACAGCTTCTGCGATCCACAGAAGTTGCCGGCGAGCGCGCTGCCCCGGATCGCGTCGTTGCCGACGATCTCGACGCTGCCGTCGAACACGCCGGTGGCGCTGCGACCGGTGTTCAGCAACAGCTGTGCGGCGGTCGAGGCCGGGTACGTGAGGCGCACGAAGCCGGTGCGCGTGGTCGCGGTGAGATCGACCTCGATGTGGGTGTCGAGCTTGACGTGGTAGAAGCCCGGCGAAGCGGTCTCGCTCGCCTTGTCGTAGGTCGTGCGGTAGCTGCTCCACGCCGAGGGCGCGCCCGGCGACGTGGTGATCGCGCCGACGAACGGCATGAACGGCAGGTCTTCGTTGTTGGCGCAGCCCGCGCCATCGAAGTGAGTGAGGCTGAATCCGTCGATGATCGTGTCGCTGTAGCGGTACCCCGAGGGCGATGCGGTGGGCGTGTCGGGGCTCAGCTGCACCATCCCGAAGGGCACCACCGCGCCCGGGTACGTGCTGCCGCCCGCGCCGCCCGAGACCGGATTGGGCGACGAGCTGTCGTCGGTCCCCACGAATGGATCCACGTGCTGGATGAGCCGCCTGACCGGCCTATGACGCGTCGCATCTTTGGCATCCGCCGCATCTTCCGCATCTTCCGCATCTTCCGCATCCGCCTCGTCCGGCGCCCCCGGCGAGCGCTCGTCGGCCCGCGCGGACTCGCCGGTCTGTGACAGCGCCGCTTCGGCGCGGTCCGCGGGCGCTTCACCGAGGCCCGCAGCCGCGGGATCCTCGTCGCCGGCATGACAACCGGCTTGAAAAACCGTAAACAGCAATACCAGGCTTAGCGAGCTAGATAGCTTTGGTATGTTCGACATACACGCTCCGGCGCGAGGTTGCAGATTGCCCGTCGGGAAACACTCACCGACAAAGCCTTTCGATCGGGTCGCCTGATCAATCCCTGTTCGCGGGATGGGTTGTCAAGCAGCAGCGCCTGTCATTCATGACGCGGCGCCGCACCCGTCCCCGCAGCGCGCGCGGGTCGCCTGCGCGCCGACGCGCACCGCGCAATACCAGCTCGAGCGCGGGCGTGAATACCACCGGGCGATCCGGCGGCGTGCACGGCGTGAAGACGTGTAGAACAAGCCTGGGAACGTCTCCAGAAGGCGTTGAGGTTGGCCTCGACGTACCTCGACCTCCTTGTCTGGGCGCGGGCGCGACGTGCGGGCCTGCGCTGCCGAGCGCGCGCCAGAAGCAGTGGCTCACGATGGCGGCGAGTCGCGGTCGGACGCGCGGCGCGGCCGGCGGCGCATCCCGAGCGCCGCGTCGACGTCGATCGCCAGGTCGTCCCGCGCGCCGCGGGGCCGCCGCGCCGGCATCGTGCGCGCGGTCAGCCCCGTACGACGTGCTCGTTCGATACGACGAAGTCGCATGCGTGCAGGTCGAGGAACGCTTCCTCGTCGGGCCGGACCCGGGCGAGGTACTCGGGATCGGAGAAACACCGCGCGAGCGCCTCGACGTCATCGAACCAGAGCTCGGTGATCCCATCGTATTTGACGGGCGGCATCCCGGGCAAGGCGACGTCGATCGCGTGCTCCTGGACGTAGCGCCGGACGGTGTCCTTCACGACCGGGATCGAGGTGAACAGGGGCGCGTGGACGTTCCTGTGATGATCGACAAATTGCGCCTGGGTGAGTGCGGGCTTGCGCTTGAGGAGGATCGTGAACTTGATCATGGGGCGTGCTTTCGGGACGAGGCGGCGCGGTCCTGGACCTGCGGGGTGACGCGCGAGGCGAGCGAGGGGTGATGATCCGCGCGACGTCGTCCGCGCAGATCGGCGCTCGGCGGCGGAAGCCACGGACCTAGCGGCGCGCCGTGCCTGTGATGGCTTTATGGCATCGCCATGCCCGAGCGTCAAGCCCGAAGTGAAAACGTATCACATCGCGATCGGGTCAGAGCCCCGCGACGACCTGTCGGATCGTGCGGCGGAGCAGCTCGTCCAGCGGAAGGCCGCCCTCGAGCTGCCCGAACCCGCCTTCGATCGCGATCACCGCAAAACCGTGCACGACCGACCACAGCGCCGCCGTCGCGGTGGCGCGCTCGGGCGCGCGCGCCTTCGATCCAGCGAGCGCGCTGGCCTCGTCGAGCAGGACCGCGAACGCGCGGTCGCCTGCCTCCTTGAGCGCGGGGTAGCGCGCCTTGTCGAGCTGGCCCTCGAACATGACCCGGAAGTGGGCGGGGTGCTCGACCGCGAATCCCACGTAGGCCGCCGCGAGTCGCTCGGTTCGATCGTCGCCGGCGGCGACCGACTCGAACCGACCCGCCAGCCGCTTGAACCCCTCTTCGGCGATCGCCGCGAGCAGCGCATCGCGATCGGCGTAGTGACGGTACGGCGCGGACACCGCCACCCGCGCGGCCTTCGCCGCCTGCGACATCGTGAAGCCGCGGCTGCCGTAGCGCGACACGAGATCGATGCCGGCACGCACGAGCGCGGCGCGAAGATCACCGTGGTGATAGGTCTTCCTCGGCTTGGTGACGCGTTCGACTCGCTTGCGAGGCATCGGTGCGCGCCGACTGTATCACGCCGGACGACTCACATTCTGCGCACCGAGATGCGCGTCGCGCGCGGCACTGCCACGCTATCATTCGATCACTCGACGCTGGCACCCGACGGTCGTGGCGGAGTTTCGCTTGTCGTCGTCGAGGCTCCCTGGCAGTCTCGCGTCATGCAAAGTCACCTTCGATCTTCGCTCATGTTGTTGATTTGCGGGGTCGCGTGCACGAGCTGCACAGAATCACCCGAGGCCGCGGCGAGGCCGGCGAGCATCGCCGCGACCACCGCGACCGGCCGCGGCATGATCGTCCCGGCGTACGTGGCGCTCGGCGATGTGTCGACCTGGAACATCCTCCGCGAGAACGCCGCCACCGTGACGAGCGGCGCGCACCCCAAGGACTACTGGGTGGTGGCCAACGGCCCCAGCAACGGCCCGTTCACCACCAGCGCCGAGTGGGCCGCCGGGGCCGCGGTGTGGGATCCGCTACGCGCCGCGGGAGGTGTGGTGATCGGCTACGTGCACACCTGCACGACGCCCACCGGGCCGACGTTCCGGCCGCTCGCCGACGTCGAGGCCGAGATCGCGGCGTGGGTCGCCGGCTATCCAGGGATCGGCGGGATCTGGCTCGACGAGTTCTATCCTCGGTACGAGATCGCCGGCGCCGATGGCGTCGCGGCGACGTTCCCCAATGGCCAGGCGCTCGCGCCGACCGATCGCAGCTTCCTCAACGCCGACGGCACGTTCAACGCCAAGCAGGTCGTGCCGGCGGGCGGCTACTACGATCAACTCACGAGCTGGATCCACGGTCACTATCCCGGCCTCAAGATCATCGGTAACGCAGGTGGCCAGTTCTATTCCAACCAGATCAATTATACCGATCTGGTGGATATCACCTGCAGCTTCGAGCAGACCTATAGTTACGCGGCCAACGCGCCGACCAACGACTGGGCGAACCTCAATCGCCAGAACACCACCACCACGCATGCCCAGCTCGCGTTGATCCACACCAATACCACCGATCTGGCTGGTGCCGTCTCCCAGGCGTTCGCGCACGGCTATCAGTACGTGCACACGACCAGCCGCGCGCTGTCCGACAACCTGTGGGGCGGCATCCCGCCGTACTTCACGAGCGAGGCCCAGCTGATCGGCGACCTGCCGTAACCGCGTCCGAAGTCGCCAGGCGGCGCTTGCGGCGCCGCGCGATTTCCGTCACCCTCGCTGCGATCTCCCGCTCTCGCCGAAGGAGTCCCGCATGCGTAGTGCTCGATCTGTACTGTCTCCGGCACTCGTCCTCGCAGCGCTCGGGGCCGGCTGCGCGCCGCCCGCCGAGCCATCCGACACCGCGGCCGCGGACGCGATCGCACACCGCGGCCGCGATCGGGGGCGGCCGCACGCGATCACGTTCGATCAGTACTCTTTGATGATCGATGGGCGCCGCATCGCGTTATGGTCGGGCGAATTCCACTACTGGCGACTACCGAGTCCGGATCTGTGGCGCGACGTACTCGAGAAGATCAAGGCCGCCGGCTACAACGCGGCGAACATCTACTTTCACTGGGGCTTCCATTCGCCGGCGCCCGGCGTCTACGACTTCACGGGGATCCGCGACGTCGACCGGCTGCTCGATATCGCCGCCGAGGTCGGGCTGTACGTGATCGCGCGGCCCGGGCCGTACATCAACGCGGAGACCGATGGCGGCGGGCTGCCCGCCTGGCTCGACCGGTTGCCCGGCGCCAAGCGCTCGATCGATCCCGCGTATCTGGCGTATTCCGATGAGTGGATGAACCAGATCGACCCGATCCTGGCGCGCCACCAGCTCACCAACGGCACCGGCACGATCCTGTTCACCCAGGTCGAGAACGAGTTCTACGACACGTCCGACGCCGCGCGCGCGTACATGCAGCACATCGGCGACAAGCTGCGCGCCGACGGCATCACCGTGCCGCTGACCGGCAACCACAACGGCGCCTACAATGCGGGCGTCGGCGCGGTCGACATCGACGGCTGGGACAGCTATCCGCAGGGCTTCAACTGCTCGACCCCGGCGCGCTGGGCCGGCGTGCCCGACTACTCCGGGGTCCGCGCGAGCCTCACCGATCGACCGCTGTTCTTCCCCGAGTACCAGGGCGGCGCGTTCGACTTCTGGGGCGGCCCCGGCTACGACAACTGCCGCACGCTGACCGGACCGGACTTCGAGACCGTGTTCTACGCCAGCAACCTGGCGTTCGGTTCGACGCTGCAGAGCTTCTACATGACCTATGGCGGGAGCTCGTGGGGCTACCTGCCGTATCCCGGCGTGTATTCGTCGTACGACTACGGCGCCGCGATCACCGAGAGCCGGCAGCTCACCAGCAAGTACGACGCGCAGAAGCTGTTCGGCTACTTCCTCGCCGCCGCGACGCCGCTCACCAAGACCGATGCGCTGCCGGCGCCGTCGCAGACCAACCCGGCGCTGTGGCTGCGTGGCCGGCGCAACCCCGACGACGGCACCCAGCTCTACGTGGTGCGCCACGCCACCGGCACGGAGACCACCGTCGACCAGACCCACCTCACGCTCGATCTCAGCGGCCGCACCGGATATAGTTACGATGACGTCTCACCGGCGGTGACCTACCGCGGCGCGGGATGGAGCCATGCAGCGGCGCAGTCGTGGACCGCCGGCGACTTCGCCGACACCGAGAGCTTCAGCCCCACTGCCGGGGATTCGCTCGTCGTGCCGTTCCACGGACCGGCGATCCGCTGGGTCAGCTCGCTCGACGGCAACCACGGCATCGCCCGCGTCGCGGTCGACGGCCAGGAGGTCGCGACGGTCGATCTGTTCGGCGCGTCCAAGCAGTACCAGTTCGTCGCCTACCAGGCGTTCGACCTCGCCGATACCGACCATACCCTGACGATCACCGTCACCGGCCAGCGCAACGCAGCGGCGTCGGGCACCTTCGTCGTCGTCGATGCGATCGACGTGCCGCCGGTCAGCGCCGGCGAGTTCTACGCCAGCGTGCCGCAGCAAGCGGGCACCGCGGTGACGATCCACGGCCGCGATGCCAAGCTGCTGCTCGCCAACTACCGGTTCGGCGGTCAGCAGCTGGTGTACTCCACCGCGCAGCTGCTCACGCAGGCGACCCTCGGCGGCGCCGACCTGGCGATCTTCCATGCGCCGGCCGGCGAGGCCAGCGAGACCGTGCTGCGCTATGCGGCCGAGCCCGCGGTGCGCGTGGTGTCTGGCGCGGCGAGCTCGGCGTGGGACGCGGCGCGCGGCGACCTGCGGATCAATACCCTCCACGCCGGCCTCACCAAGCTCGTGGTGAGCGGTGGCGGCCGGCCCGATCTGGTGCTGCTGCTCGGCGACAGCGCGACCGCGGCGCAGTTCTGGCGGCTCGACGATCACCGCGGCCGGGGCGACGGCATCGTGATCGCGCGTGGCCCCTCGCTGGTGCGCGCCGCCGAGCTCGATCACGGCCGCCTCGAGCTGCGCGGCGATACCACGGCGTCCACGCCGCTCGAGATCTATGCCAGCGCCGAGGTCCGCGAGCTGACGTGGAACGGCCGGCGGATCCACGCCGATGGCAGCGCCCGGCCGGCCGCGGGCCCGCTGACCGCGGTGCTGCCCGGCCCGGCGGCGATCGCGCTGCCGTCGCTCACCTGGCGCTATCGCTACGACACGCCCGAGGCCGATCCGGCGTTCGACGATGACGCGTGGACGCTCGCGAGCCACACGACCAGCCCGAACGAGGCGGCCAACGCGAGCGCGCCCGTGCTCGGCGGTGACGAGTATGGCTATCACTACGGCCACGTGTGGTATCGCGGCCACTTCACCGCGACCGGCGGCGAGACCGCGATCTTCCTGTCGAGCTCGACGGGCAACACCGCGGGCCAGTTCGCGGCCTGGCTCAACGGCAGCTACCTCGGCACGGGGAACGACGGCGCGACGCTCGCGATCCCCGCCGGCGCGGCGCGGCCCGGCCAGGACAACGCGATCGCCGTCCTCGTCGCCGACATGGGTCACGATGAGGGCTCGTCCAAGACGCAGCGCGGGCTGGTGAGCGCCAAGCTTTTGGGCTCGTCCGCCACGATCGCGTGGCGCGTGCAGGGCACGAGCGGCGGGGAGCACCCGGTCGATGCGGTGCGCGATCCGATGAACACCGGCGGCCTGCACGGCGAGCGCGCCGGCTGGTACGTGCCCGGCTTCCCCGATCGCGACTGGGCCACCGTCGCGCTGCCGTTCGCCGACGCGCGCCCCGGCGTCGCGTGGTACCGCAGCCGGTTCCGGCTCGATCTCCCGCGCGACCAGGACGCGCCGCTCGTGCTGCGGTTCGACGAGCACTCGGCGCGGCACTACCGCGCGCAGGTCTATCTCAACGGCTGGAACCTCGGGCTCTACGTCAACGACATCGGCCCGCAGCACGACTTCCCGCTGCCCGCGGGGCTGCTCCGCACCAGCGGCGACAACACGCTGGCGCTCGCGGTGTGGTCGAACGATAGCGCGGGCGGGCTCGGCGCGGTCTCGCTGGTCGCGGCCGGCAACGCGCGCGGCGGCGTGCCGGTCGGCGACGTTCGCTCGCCGAGCTACGATCCGGCGCGGTACGCCGAGCCGGCGGCCGCCGCGCACCTCGTGCTCACCGGCCCCGATCAGCTGCCCCGCGGCGGCACGGCGAACGTCACGGCCACGCTCACGGTGCCGCGCGATCGCCCGGCGGTGGCCGCCGCCACGCTGAGCCTCGCGCTGCCCACCGGCTGGACCGCGAGCGCTCCGGTCGACGTCGAGCTGGGCGCCCTGGCTCCCGGTCGATCGGCGACCGCGACCTGGAGCGTCACGGCGCCGGCGGGAGACCAGCCGTGGACGGCGATGCTCGTCGCGCGCGGCCAGCTGCGGGTGCGCGGCCACGGCCACGGCGCGGCGAGCACGGTCGACGCCGGCAAGCCGATCGCGGTCCCACCGCCGGCCCCGAGCGGGGACGTCTATGTCAGCAGCCTGACGTTCCAGTCGACCAACGGCTGGGGCCCGGTCGAGCGTGACACCAGCAACGGCGAGCAAGCCGCGGGCGACGGCCGCCCCCTCGCGCTGCGCGGCGCCCGCCACGCGCGCGGCCTGGGCGCGCACGCGCCGAGCGACCTCACGGTCTACCTCGGCGGGCGCTGCGCGTCGTTCACCAGCGTGGTCGGCGTCGACGACGAGACCGGCGGCGGCGGCTCGGTGCGGTTCCACGTGCTCGCCGATGGCCGCGAGGTCGCCGCGACCGGCAGCGTGACCGGCAGCTCGGCGGCCGTCGCGCTGACCGCTGACCTCACCGCCGCGACCTGGCTCGACCTCGTGGTCGACGATGGCGGCGATGGCAACGGCAACGATCACGCCGATTGGGCCGACGCCGCGCTGCACTGCGCACCGTGATCCGCCGCGGTCCCCGCCGGGCGGAAATGGTGTACCAACGTCCGCGGTGCTGACGAACCACGAGCCCGCTGCCGGCGCGCCCCCCTCGAGCTCGCCGGCGCAGCGGGCCACCGTGGTCGCCCTCGCGATCGCCCTGCTCGCCGCCGCGTACGCGGGCTTCCGCGTTCCGAACGCGTGGTGCGCGACGCTCGACGCGGTCTCGCTGTTCGACGGATTTCACCACCGGTTCGCCGTGGGCACCCTGCTCCGGCCGCTCGCGGTGGCCAGCCACTACAACTACTGGCTGTTCGCCGCGTTCGGCTTCGCCGTGCTCGCCGGCGTGCTCGCCGTCCTCGTGTCCGTCGCCGTGCGCACGCCGCTGGTCGCGCGCCGCGTGCTCGTGATCGCGTGGCTCTTGCTGCCGAGCGGCGGCTTCGTGTTCCACGAGGTCGGCTACTTCGAGCAGCTCCTCTACCTGCTGCTGTTCGCCGCGCTGTGGCTGCTCGCCCGCGGCCGCGTCGCGTGCGCCAGCGCGGTCCTCTGCCTCGCGCCGTGCGTCCACGAGCTCGCCGCGGTGAGCGTGCTGCCGGTGTTCGGCCTCGCCGTGCTCCACGCGCTGCCGATCCGCCGCGCGATCGGCGCGCTCGTGGCACCGGCGCTGGTGGGCCTGTGCATCCTCGCGCTGCCTCCCGCCGGCCCCGGCGCCGTCGCGCAGCTCTCGGCGGCGCTCGCGCAGGCCAACTTCCCGTATCGGCCCGACGCGCTCGCGCTGTTCGAGCGCTCGCTCCCCCAGAGCTGGGCCGAGTACAGCGTCCAGAACATCTTCATCATCGTGCGCCCGGTCGCGATCCTCCTCGTCGGCGCGTTCCTCGCGCTGTGGCGCTGTGCCGCGCCGGTGTGGCCCCACCGGCCGGGCCACGCGCCGGCGCCGCTGCTCGTCGCGGCCTCGTGCGTCGCGATCGCCGCGCCGGCGCTGCTCGTGCTCGGCGGCTACGACAGCAACCGATGGATCTTTCTCATCTGCGCCAACTTCTTTCTCGCCGTGTGGCTCGCGCTCGGCGACCGCCCGCGGCCGCTCGGCGGCGCCGCGGTCATCGCGTTCGCCACCACCTTGCTGGTCTTGTCCCAGCTGCCGATCGACTACTTCGACGAGCTGCACCCGCGCCATCTCGGCTCGCGCGCCGATCGCAAGGCCCTGATCCACGGCGTCGCGACCGGCGCGCTGTTCGCGCGCCCGGCCCGCTGGTGACCCAGGGCCGCTGGCGGCAGCCGGCCACCGTGGCTACGCCGAGCCCGCGGCTTCGACGAGTCGCACCAGCTCGGGGTGGCGCATCGCGCCGGCGCGCTGCTCGACCAGCTTGCCGCGGTGGAACACGGCAAAGTTCGGGATGCCCTGGACGCGATAGCGCGCCGCCAGCGCCGGCAGGCGCTCGGTATCGACCTTGAGCACCACGGCCCGGCCGGCCACGGTCGTGGCGGTGCGCTCGACCTCGGGAGCGACCATGCGGCACGGGCCGCACCACGCGGCCCAGAAGTCGACGAGGACCGGCACCTGGCTGGCCGCGACGATCTGATCGAACGTCGCGACGTCGGGGACATCGATCGGCTGGCTGGTCGCAGCCAGCGCCTGCTTGCAGCGACCGCAGCGGCCGGGTTCGGCAAGCCGGCTGGCAGGGATCCGGTTGCTGGCGCCGCACGACGGACAGGTTCGGAGCATGTACGCAAGCTGACCATCAAACCGCGCCGCGGACCTGGCCGATGGGCGTGGGACGCGCCTCACCAGGAACTTCGGGCAGGCTCGGCGGTCGCCGCACCCGAGCCACCCCCGTCGACCTCGTGCTATTCCCGATCTCCATGAGCGCCGACTACGTGCCGCCCGAAGTCTGGACATGGATCCGCCCCAACGGCGGCCAGTTTGCCAACATCAACCGTCCCGTCTCGGGTCCGACGCACGACCACGAGCTGCCGGTCGGAAAGCATCCATTTCAGCTCTACTCGCTCGCGACGCCGAACGGCCAGAAGGTGACGATCGCGTTCGAGGAGCTCCTCGCCGCCGGTCACCGCGGCGCCGAGTACGACGCGTGGTTGATCAAGATCAACGATGGCGACCAGTTCGGGTCGGGGTTCGTCTCGGTCAACCCGAACTCCAAGATCCCGGCGCTCGTCGACCGGAGCGGCCCGACGCCGATCCGCGTGTTCGAGTCGGGCGCCATCTTGATGCACCTGGCCGAGAAGTTCGGCGCGCTCTTGCCCGCGGACGGCGCCGCGCGCGCCGAGTGCCTGTCGTGGCTGTTCTGGCAGGTCGGCAGCGCGCCGTACGTGGGCGGCGGCCTGGGCCACTTCTACGCGTATGCGCCGACGAAGATCGAGTACGCGATCGATCGCTTCGCGATGGAGACCAAGCGCCAGCTCGACGTGCTCGACAAGCGCCTCGCGCGCAGCGAGTACATCGCCGGCGCCGAGTACACCATCGCCGACATCGCGGTGTACCCGTGGTACGGCGGCCTGGTGCAAGGCAAGCTCTACAACGCGGGCGAGTTCCTTTCGGTCCACGAGTACCCGCACGTGCAGCGCTGGGCGACCATGATCGCCCAGCGCCCCGCCGTGCGACGCGGCGTGATCGTCAACCGTGCCACCGGGGCGCCGGAGCACCAGCTGCACGAGCGCCACGACGCGTCGCAGATCGACGCCAAGCTCCCGCGCTGATCGCCGCACGGCGATCGACCGCCGCGGCGGTTACTTCGTGGCCGGCGGCGCGGTGACGCTGTCGTCGAGCGGCGGCAGGTCGGACAGGTTGGGCTGGAGCACGATCTCGATCCGGCGGTTCTGCGAGCGGTGGTCCTTCGAGTCGTTGGGCACGGCGGGATCGAACTCGCCGTAGCCGGCGGCGGCGAGCACCTTGGGCTTCATGCCCTGCGAGATCAGGTAGCGGACGACCTCGACGGCGCGGCGGGTGGACAGCTCCCAGTTGGACGGGAACTGCGCGGTCTTGATCGGCAGGTCGTCGGTGTGGCCGGCGACCAGGAAGTCGCGGTCGGCGACGGTGGCGAGCACCTGGGCGACCTTGGCGAGCGCGTCCTTGCCCAGGGCCTTGACCTCGGTCTTGCCCGAGTCGAACAGGATGTCGTTGGGCAGCGCGATGATCATCCGGCCGTTGCGAATCACGACCTTGAGCTGGCCGGAGTCGATCATCGAGCGCAGCTTGGCGACGATGCCGCGGAACTGGGCCGCGCGCGCGTCGGACGCGGCCTTCTGCTTGCGCAGCTCCTCGAGCCGCGCGGTGGTGTCGGCCACCGACTGGGTCAGCTGGCCGCGCTCCTTGGTGAGGCTGTCGACGTTCTGGCCGAGCTTCTCGAGCCGGTCCTTGAGCGTGGACGCGAGCTGGGTGGTCTCGCCCAGCTGCGTCTCGGTCACGTCGAGCGAGGCCTTGGTTTTGGCCAGCTGATCGGCCTGCGCCTTCTCGCGCGCCTTGGCGGCGGCCGCGTCGTCTTCTCGCAGCTTGGTGAGCTCGCCGACCTTGCGGTTGTAGGTCCCGTTCGACACACACGCCGAGGCGAGCGCCACGGCCAGAAGGATGGGGATTCTCATGGCGGCTTCTTTGCCACGGACTGCCCCTTCCTCGCTACGCATCCGGGCGACGACTATCCGGATGGGCCGCCGCGGGTCGCGGGTGGCCCGGCGCGCTCGCCGCCGCGCCCGGTGCCTCGATCGCGGCCAGATCCCGGGTGACCTCGGCGATCAGCGCCGCCTTGTCGTGGAACGGCAGGAACGCGCTGTGAAACCCATCGAGCACGATGCGCTTGAGGGTCTCGAGCGGCCAGCCGTAGTGCCGGTGACAGCGGGCCAGCTCGTCGGTCACCGTGGTGTCCGAGATCAGCCGGCTGTCGGTGTTGAGGGTCACGCGCGCCCCGGCCTCGACGAAAGCCGCCACCGGATGGCTCGCCCAGCTCGCCGCCGCGCCGGTCTGGATGTTGGACGACGGGCAGACCTCGAGCGGGATCCGGTGATCGATCACGTAGGCGAGCAGCTCGGGGTCGTCGATCACCCGGGTGCCGTGGCCGATGCGATGCGCGCCGAGCTGGTGGAGCGCCTGGTGCACCGAGCCCGGGCCGCTCGCCTCACCGGCGTGCACCGTGCAGTTGAGGTTGTGGTCGCGCGCTTGCTGAAACGCCGGCCGGTGAGGCTCGCCGGGGAACCCGGCTTCGCTGCCCGCCAGATCGAGGCCGACCACGCCGCGGCGCTTGAACGCGATGCCGAGCTCGGCGAGCGCCATGCTCGACGACGGCGCGAGCGCGCGGATCGCACACAGGATGACCCCGGTGCGGATCCCGAAATCGCGCTCGGCCGCGGCCAGCCCGCGCAGCACCGCCTCGATCGCGTGGTCGAGCCCCAGGCCGCGCCTTGCGTGGAGCAGCGGCGAGTACCGCACCTCGAGGTAGCGCACGTTCTCGCGCCAGGCATCCTCGGCGAGCTCGTAGGCGCAGCGCTCGAGCGCCGCGGGCTCTTGCAACACGCCCAGCGTGATGTCGAACGCGCGCAGATAGTCGTCGAGCGAGCCGACCTGATCGCCGGCGACCACCAGCTCGCGCAGCGCCTCGCGATCGAACGTCGGGAGCTCGACCGCGTGGCGGCGCGCCAGCTCGATCAGCGTCTCGATCCGCAGCGAGCCATCGAGGTGGCAGTGCAGATCGGTCTTGGGCAGCCGCTGGAGCAGCTCGCGCGGGAGGGTCATCCCGGTGGAGGCTACTCCACGCGGAAGTGGCCGGTCACCGTCTTGCGCGGCGGCTCGCTCCCCACCAGCTTCTGGACCGCGGCGCCAAGCGCCGCCGACCGCGCGGCCGGATCTTCGCCGGCGGCCTTGACCTCGTCCAGCACCAGCGGCTCGATCGGCGTGGGCGCGTCGGGATCGGCCAGCGCCGGGAGCTGTCGGCGGCTCAGCTCGACGTCGATCTGGCGCTTGAGTAAGGCCTGGGCGGTCCGGAGATCCTCCGGCGAGGTAGGCCTCCGGGAGAACACCGGCTTCTCGAGCGCCGAGACGTCGAACGGCAGCCGGCGGAACCGGCAGAAGCACGCCTTGTCGCTCAGGATCGCCGCCAGGTTCCGCGCCCGCGCGGGCAGGAACGTCGTGGTCAGCGCGGGCGACAGCGCGTGGATGCCGGCGGTGTCCTCGACCCGGACGTGGACGAAGCCGGCCGACGCCGGCCACGACATCCCCGGGCCGATCGCGTTCGCGCCGTCGATGCCGAACTGGCTGGGCTGGTGGCAGCCGGCGCAGCTGAGCGCGATCGCGCGGTTGACGAGCTGGGTCTCGCTCAGCGGCGTGGCCGCCGCGGCCGCGGCGCTCGCCAGCTGGGACCGGAAGCCGCCCGGGCTGCCCGGCACGGCGGTGTAGGACTCGAAGTAGTGGTCGGCCGGCGGCGGGTTCTGCGACTGGCTGCGCGCGGCGTCGAACGGCAGCGGCACCTGGTAGCTGAACTTGTTGATATCGTTGACCGCGAGATCGCCGATCTGCGGCAGCACGGTGCTCTGCTGGAAGTCGTTGGCGAGCCCGGCGGTGGTCTCGGTCCACAGGTGGCCGTCGGGGTTGACCTTGACCGGGATGGGCACCGGCTCGAGCTTGCACGGATGGGTCGTGCAGTCGAGCGCGAGCTTGAACTCCTTGAGCATCCACGGCTGCTCGAGGAACTCGTTGATCCGGATCTGGCCGCTGCCGCCGCTGTAGCCGCCGGTGGTCTTGGCCGCGTAGTGATCGACGCGCACGACCGGCTCGTAGCCCGGCAGGCCGGTGTAGAACAGCTGCTCGAGCCGCTGGGCGCGCACCACCGGGTCGGCCACGCTCGACAGCTGGTACCAGTGGTTGGCGACGGCGCGGCACCCGGTCTCGCAGCCCGGCGTCGGGTTGGGCAGCACCGCCTCGAAGATGATGAAGCTCTTCGCGATCCCCGCGCCCTGGCGGCCATAGACGATGCGGTGCTCGCCGCAGTTCTTCCAGCCCTCGGCGGCGAGGTCGAGCCGGTTGACGATGCCGATCGGCTTGTAGCTCGCGATCTCGGCGCCCAGGTCCGCGGCCTTGGCCTGCTGGCCCTCGGCGGTGCGGCACGCGTTGGGGAACCCGTTCAACGTGGTGGTGTTGTCGTCGCACGCCGCCCCGCCGGCCGCCGCCCCTGCGGCCGCCGTGTTCTGGGTGTCCCAGAGATCGCGAAACAGCTGCTGGGCGGTCGCGCCGGTCGCGCCGCTTCCGACCGCGTCGCTCGCGATCTTGGTCAGCGTCCGCGCGAGCGAGAAGTCGGCCGCGGTCAGCGTCGCGGTGTCATGCACGAACAGCGAGCGATCGACGTCGATCGTCGCCGGATCGACCGGCCTTGGCAGGAAGCAGAAGTTGAGCCCGGGAACGGGCTGGAACGGCAGGAGCTCGGTCTCTGCGAGCCGCAGGCGATCGAGCTCCGCGAGCTTGGTCAGCCCCCCGGGTGGGATCGGGATCACCGGTGGACGCGTCGTACCCGTCCCCGCGCCCGTCCCCGTGCCCCCGCCGGGCGCCGTGCCCTTGATCGGCCCGCACGCCATCACCGAGGCGCCGAGCGCCCCCATCACCACCACACGCACAACCACACGAACCATTCCAGACATCGATCCTCCTCGTCGTTCCCCACGACAGTTCGATCAACGCTCCCGACGCGACAAATTCCCGTGGTGCCGCTCAATGCGGCGGCTCTCACGATCGTCGGCGATCGACCGCGCGCTACGTCACGCCACGTCGCGCGGCGCGGCCTCGGCGGCGGGCACCCCCGGCGGCGTGCGCACCGCGGCGTCGTCGAGCCCCCACTTGTGGGCGACGACGAACAGCGGCCGGCCCTTCACCTCCTCGAAGATCCGCGCGATGTACTCGCCCTGGATGCCGTTGGACAGCAGCAGCAGGCCGTTGAAGAACAGCAGCACGATCAGCAGCGACGCATAGCCCGGCGCCTGGATCCCGAACACCAGCTTCTGGATCAGCGTGATCATCAGGTAGACGAACGCGCCCGCCGCGCACAGCGCGCCGAGGTACGTCCACAGCTTGAGCGGCGCGGTCGAGAACGAGAACAGGCCGTCGAGCGCGAACCGCCACAGCTTCCACAGCGACCAGTTGCTGCGGCCGCCGGCGCGGACGTGGGCCTGAAACTCGACCTGCTCGGTCTTGAACCCGGGCCACGCGAAGATGCCCTTCATGAACCGGCAGCGCTCGGGCATCTGGTTGATGACGTCCACGATCTTGCGATCGAGCAGCCGGAAGTCGCCAGCGTTGGGTGGGATCTCGACGTTGGACATCCGCCGCATCAGGCGGTAGTACAGCGTCGCGGCGGTCCGCCGGACCACGCCCTCCTCGGTCCTCCGCGTCCGCACGCCGACCACCATGTCGGCGCCGGCGCGCCACCTGGCGACCAGCTCGGGAATCAGCTCCGGCGGGTGCTGGAGGTCGCAATCGATCGGGATCACGGCGCGACCGCGGGCGTGCGCGAGCCCGGCCGACAGCGCGACGTCCTTGCCGAAGTTGCGCGCCAGCCCGACGATCTTGATCCGCGGCTCGGTCGCGCGCGCGGCGACCAGGATGCCGAGCGTGTCGTCGCGGCTGCCGTCGTCGACGAACACGATCTCCCACGGCTCGTGCAGCCGGTCGAGCACCGGCGTGATCGCGTGGAGAAACGCCGCGAGGTTCTTGGCCTCGTTGTAGGCCGGCGCGACGATCGAGATCACCGGCGCGATCACCGGCGACACCACGGGCGATACGGCGATTGCCTCCATGTCCTCGCCCCGGGTCTTACCACAGGGCCCGCGGGTCACAGCAGGCGCGCCACCGCCATCACGAAGCACTCGGTCGGCCGGCACGCCAGCGCCCAGTACACGCCGCGGCTCCACGGCACGTACTCGAACGTCGTGGCCGCCGTGGCCGCCGTGGCGTTGCCGAGCCGGCGGGCCTCGCCGCGCACCTGGTACGCGTAGATCTCGACGTCCTGGCCCACCAGCGCGGGCGGCAGCTTGATCGTGCGCGTCGTCGTGCCGCCGCGGCGCTCGATCGCGGTCGCGTAGTGCTCGAAGCCACCGGGGCGCCACCGCCCGACCAGCAGCGTGGGGCGCGGCAGCCTGGGCGCGGCGCCGGCGAACTCGACCGCGACGTCGAGCCGGTCGAGCCGGTTCTGGGGGCCGAGCCGCTCGCGCAGCCGGTCGATCGCCGCGTCGATCGCGCGGTGCACGGCGGTGATATCGAACCCGCGGTAGCTGCCGAGCTCGAGACCGCCGTGCTCGTCGAGGCAGCTCGCCGGCGTGACCTGGTAGCGCGGCACGAGCTGGACGTCGGAGACGCCGAGCGGCGCGTTGACGTCGACCGCGCGCAGGATCACGCCCTTGAAGCCGTAGTAGGTCGCGACCATGTCGCGCTTGCCCGCGTCGGTGAAGTCGTCACCGAGGTACCACCAGGTGTCGTCGACCTGCTCGAACGACTCGGCGGTGAACACGGTGCCGCGCGGCGTCGCCCGGATCGCCGCGAGCCGCGCGTCGCTCTGCGCCGACAGCCGGTAGTACAGCGGCAGCGTGCGGTAGCCGGCGTAGATGCTCGCGCACACCGCGAGCGCGACGAACGGCGCCAGCCGGCGCGGCGATCCGAGCGCCTGATCGGCGATCCCGAGGAACGCGGCGAGCACGAGCGCGGCGCCGTGGAAGTAGAACCGAGCGCCGAGCTTGGGCGACACGAACACCGTCATCGCGACGAGCGAGCCGGCGACCAGCACCAGGCCGAGCAGCGCGATCGGCGCGTCGAGCGCGTCGGCGCTGGCGGCGGGCGGATCGCGCCGGGGTCGCCGGGCGACGATGAGCACGATCACGATCAGCGCCAGGACCGGCGCGCACGCCAGCATCCAGTCGCGGAAGATCTCGAGGTTCTCGGTGATGCCACGCCGCAGCAGCTTGCCGAGCAGCGTGGTCCTGGTCGCGAGGCCGTCGTACCGCGAGCCCTGGCCGGGCGCGAAGAAGATCACGAGGAAGCCAGCGAGGCTCCCGAGCGCGCCCGCCCACACCAGCCACGGCCGCTGCCCGGTGTCGCGTCCCCGCCACACGGCGTAACCGAACATGAACAGCACCAAGGTGGGTCCGGTGTGCTCGTTGCACATCCCGGCGGCGACCCCGAACAGGCCGTACGCGATGCACGCCGCGCGGCGGGCGACCCCGCCCAGCCGGAGCCGCAGCACGACGAGAAACCACAGCTGGACCGCCGCGCCGAACAGGTAGTTAGTCGCGTACGCGCGGCAGAACATCAGCTTGCCGATCCGCGGGATCGCGAACCACGCGAAGCCGATCGCGATCGCTATCATCGCGAGATCTTTGCCCGGCGTGCGCTGCCCCGCCGCCGTGCGGCCGCCCGGCCAGCGGCCCAGGCCGATCACCGTGACCGCGACCGCGAGCGCGAGGTAGCTCGCGGCGATCGCGACCGGCCCGAAGTAATCGAGCTTGTACGCCAGGTACGTCAGGTACTGGCCGAGCCGCGGATTGGAGGTCGTGTACTCGAGCCGGACGTAGCCCAGGAAGTTCGACAGCGTGGGCGGCTGGGCGTGCGTGTCGAGCATCACGTTCCAGGCATCGGACGCGAACGGCTCGTGGCAGCTGACCAGGAAGATGTGGACCGCAGTTGCCATCACGTACGCGATGAACAACCCACACATCACGCGGTAGGAACTCGAGGAGCGCACCGAAATCCATCGAGTACCACACCGGGGCGCCGGCTCCAGCGCCGCGCCAGGCCGATCGGCAGCCCTCGTCCGATCGGCTGGCAACGCGGTCATCTGGCGGTGTTGTGGCGGTCATGTGATCGGCGCCACGCGCGCGGGGCGGGCGAGCCCGGGCGCGCGCCATGGCACCGCCGCACGCGCGTCCCCGTCACGGGCGCCCGATCTCGAGGGCCTGGGGAACGGCCCAGCCAATGCATTGCCCTGCTAGGCTTAACCCCGAGGAGATTTTATGAAGAACATCGCTGTCTGGACCGCGTTCGCCGTGGCCGCCCCGATCTTTGCCCCCCTGACCGCGTCTGCCCAGGTCCGCGTCGAAGGCCGGGTCGAAGTCCGCGGCGACTGGCATCGCGAGCCCTACCAGGTCTACGGACGCAGCCACTGGGCCAAGGACTTCCGCGGCCGCTGGAACCCGCTGGGTGGCCAGTACAATGCGCAGACCGACGTCCAGGCGATCCACCTGGATAACAAGCGCTACAGCAAGCTCCGCATCGAAGGCGGCCACGGCGAGCCGGTGATCCAGCGCATGACGATCACGTTCGGCGACCGCAGCACGCAGACCGTCGACCTGAACATGCGGCTGAGCCCCGGCGCTGGCGAGGTCATCGACCTCAACGGCATCGGCGAGCGCAGGATCACGCAGATCCTCGTGTACAGCGCGCCCCACACCCGGGGCTCGTTCTCGATCTACGGCTCGTAGGCCCGGCCGCGCCCGGACGGCGGCAAATAGGGTAAGTAGACCAGGTGCTCGATCTCGAGATCGCCGTCCTGGTACCGTGTTTCAACGAAGCGGCGGCGATCGCCAAGGTCGTCGGCGATTTTCGCTCCGCGCTGCCGACGGCGACGGTCTACGTCTACGACAACAACTCGACCGACCAGACCCAGGCGGTCGCGGCCGCCGCCGGCGCGGTGGTGCGCCGCGAGACCCGACGCGGCAAGGGCAACGTGGTGCGCCGGATGTTCCAGGACATCGAGGCCGATGTCTACGTGATGGTCGATGGCGACGATACCTACGATGCGCAGGTGGCGCCCGAGCTGGTCGCGCGACTTCTGGACGACCACCTCGACATGGTGGTCGGCAAGCGGATCGAGACCCACGAGGCCGCCTACCGCGCCGGGCACCGGCTGGGCAACCTGGTGCTCACCGGCCTGGTGCGCCGGCTGTTCGGCGCTCCGATCGACGATATGCTGTCGGGCTACCGCGTGTTCTCGCGGCGGTTCGTGAAGAGCTTCCCGTCGTTCTCGCGCGAGTTCGAGATCGAGACCGAGCTGACCGTCCACGCGATGCAGATGCGGATGGCGGTCGCCGAGCTCGAGACCAACTACAAGGAGCGGCCGCCCGGATCCGTCAGCAAGCTGCGGACGTTTCGCGACGGCTGGCGGATCCTGCTCACGATCACCAACCTCATGCGCAACGAGCGGCCGCTGCTGTTCTTCTCGCTCGTCGGCGCGCTCGTCGCGGTCGCGGCGCTCGTGCTGGCGGGGCCGATCGTGGTCGAGTATTTCCACACCGGCGCGGTCCGGCGGTTCCCGACCGCGATCCTGTGCACGGGCCTCGGCGTGATCGCGGTCGTGTGCTGTGCGACCGGGATGATCCTCGACCTCGTCGCGCACGTCCGCCGCGAGGCCAAGCGGCTGGTGTACCTGCAGCACGCCGCCCCGGGCACCGGCGCGAGCGTCCGCGGCGCGGGCTCGGCCACGGCGGCGCGCTGATCCGGCCCGACTACGCGATGCGCGCCCGCGGCAACCCGCCGGCCTGCTGCTCGCTGGCGATCTGGTTGAACGTCGACTGGACGATCGCCATGCCGATCAGATGGAGCAGGAAGAGCATCAGGAAGGCGACGCCCGCCGAAGTCTTGCCGCGCGAGACGTGCTCGACGCCCTGCGACCACTTCCACATCCAGTAGATGTTGGCGATCGGGACGATCAGCAGCCACCCGGTCGGGATGTCGGCGCCCTGCGAGACCATCTCGTCCTTGGTCGCGATGTACCAATAGATCCCGTAGAGCCCGAACGTGATGAGGTTCAGGACCACCACTGCAGCAACCGAGCGCTTTGACATGAGACAATTTCCCTCGGCCAGCCACATCTGAGCCGTTGCTCCAGCCTAGCCGAAGATCGCCGCGCAGGGGAAGCCGGGCTTGCGGTACGCCTCGGGTTGCGACGCGCCGAGGCGGCCATCACGCGCGCGGGTCGACGCGCAGTCCCGAGTCGCTCGCGCCGGCGTCGCCGACCGGCATGTCCTTCAGGTGGCGCAGCGGCCACAAGAACACCGGGGCAACCAGCCCGACCGAGAAGCCGATCCAGACCGCCGCGCGGATGCCGATCAGCGTCGCGAGCGCGCCGGCCAGCAGCGCGACCACCGGCAGCACGCCGGTCGTACAGACGTGGACCGCGGCGTTGGCGCGACCGAGCACCTCCCTGGGCAACACGGTCTGGCGCAGGGTCACGGCGAGCACGATGAAGGCGACCGAGAAGCCATCGCCCAGCAGCTGATGAGCGACCAGGAAGCCGACCTGCGTCGCACGCGAGCTGCAGATCGCCGCGATCGGCACGCACATCGTGAACACCAGGCTCAGCGCCGAGGTCACGATCAGCGTCCGGCCGACGCCGAGCACGCGCGCGAGGCTGCGCGCCAGCATCGCGCCGGCGAGCGCGCCGATGCCGCCCATCGCGATGATCACGCCGAACGTCGCCTCCGAGAGCCCGAGCTCGCGCAGGCAGAACAGCGTGTAGAGCGCGACGAAGAAGCCGCCGGTGAACGACCACACCATGAGGGTCAGCACGATCGGCCGGACCTGCGGGTGCCCGAACACGGCGCGAAGGCCGATCCGGAAGTCCTCGCCGGTGCGAACCGGCAGCGCGACGTCGCCGGGGATCGCGGCGCCCGCGGCGGGCGTCGGGGCGTCCGCGGCGCGGATCCTGCCGAGCATCAGCGCCGACCACAGGTAGCTCGCGGCGTCGATCGCGACCGCGAGCGGCGCGCCGAGCGCGGCGATCAACACGCCCGCGCTCGCCGGACCGGTGATCTCGGCGATCGCCTCGGTGGTCTCGAGCTTGGCGTTGCCCTCGGCGAGGTGGCGCCGACCGATCAGCGCCGGCAGGTATGCCACGTCGGTGATCTGGAACAGCGCGGTCGCGGCGCCGACGCCGGCGCCGACGATCACGACGTGCGGCATCGACAGCGCGCCCAGCGCCCACGTCACGGTGAGCGAGCCGACCAGCGCGGCGCGGATCACGTCGGCCGCGATCAGGATCCGCCGCTTGCGGCCACGATCGACGAAGCCGCCCGCCATCATCGCCAGCACGACGCCGGGCGCGAGCTGCATCGCCGCGAGCACGCCGACGATCGCCTCGGGCTCGCCGAGCGTCGCGACCGCGATGATCGGCAGCGCGGTGCGCGTGATCCGCGAGCCGAACGCGCTGACCGCCTGGGCGGCCCACAGCCGCAGGAAGTCGGCGTGGCGCCACAGCCCGCGGTCGCGGGGTGCGCGGTCCGGAAGCGCGCCGGTCACCTCGGTCTCCCACGCCGCGCGCGCCGCGCCGCGCCGTGCCCGCTGATCCGGAACGTGAACAACATCCGTTTCGTCGAAGAGATCATGGCAGCGTACAACCGTTCGCGATCAGCGCGGCTCGAACACGATCGGCGCCTCGACGCGCGCGGGTCCGCCGGGAAACGTGGCGCGCTCGATCACCTTGGTGATGCAGCGATCGAACGAGACGACACCCGAGGGCGCATATGGCCGCGCGGAGGTCACCTTGCCGGCCTTGTCGACTTCGACTGCCCCGCCGACGCCGGGGTGGCGCCGCTGACCAGCACCGTCAAGCTCGCGAGCGCGAGCGCGATCCGCATGCCACCACGTTATGCGCAAGCGTCGGTGACTCGCAACCGGCACCGCCGTGGGACCGGCGCACCGCGGGCGAAACTTCTCACAGCGGCTCTCTGACGCGATGGCAGCGGGCGCACAGCCCGCCCGTCGCCCGCATGCGTCACGACCGCGACGGGTGCGCGACACCGCGCGATCGATCGATCACTCACTCACTCGCCCCCCGGCACGCCGCGGCCGCGATCAGAACGGGATGTCGTCGTCGGGGCCGCCCCCGCCGCCGCTGCTCCCCCCCGCACCGCCGCTGCCACCACCGCCGTAGCCGCCCATGTCACCCTCCGCCGGCGCCGGCGGACCCTCGCCGCGCCCACCCCCGCCGCCACCTTCTTTCCCACCGCCGAGGAATTGCACGTCATTGGCGATGATCTCGGTGATGTAGCGCTTGTTGCCGTCTTTATCGTCGTACGTCCGGGTCTGGATCCGGCCCTCGACGAACACCTGGCGGCCCTTGGCCAGGTACTTCGAGCACACCTCCGCCCGCTTGCCCCACACCACGATGCGGTGCCACTCGGTGCGCTCCTGGCGCTGCCCGTTCTTGTCGTTCCAGCTCTCGCTCGTCGCGAGTCGCAGCTCGCAGACGCCCTGCCCGCTCGGCGTGTAGCGCATGTCGGGATCCGCGCCGAGGTGCCCTACGAGGATGACTTTGTTGACTCCGCCTGCCATGACTGGTCTTCTTTCGTTCGCGTGCGTTCCGGGATGACCCATCCCGTGTCGGGTTTCCGGGACATGGCGCCCCGGGGAGGATCTGCAAATACCACGCGCCTATGACAGGTGCGACGGTGGACGCACCGGCGAGCCGCGGTTTACAACACGCCAGTGTATCGTGAGCTTCGCATCGCCGTCGTGATCCCGGCCTTCAACGAGCGCGGCAAGATCGGCGAGACCGTGGCGACGGTGCCCGAATTCGTCGACGATATCATCGTGGTCGACGACGCGTCGCTCGACGATACCGCCGAGCGCGCCGAGCGCGCCGCGCTGCGGCGCGAGCGCCCGGCCAGCGTCGAGGTGCTGCGGCACCAAGCCAACCGCGGCGTCGGCGGCGCGATCACCACCGGGTACCGGCGCGCGCTCGCGATCGGCGCCGATGTGGCGGCGGTGATGGCGGGCGATGGCCAGATGGATCCACGCGATCTGCCGGGGCTGCTCGATCCGATCGCCCGCGGCGACGCCGACTACGTCAAAGGCAATCGCTTCCTCCACCCCGAGATCTGGACCGCGATGCCAGCGTCGCGGATCGTCGGCAACCTCGTGTTATCGGCGGCGACTCGGGTCACCTCTGGCTATCATCACGTGTTCGACTCGCAGTGCGGCTACACCGCGATCCATCGCGACGCGCTCGCCGAGATCGCGCTCGCCGAGCTGTTTCCCCGCTACGGCTATCCCAACGATCTACTGTCGCGGCTGCGCGTCGCCGAGATGCGCGTGCAGGACGTGCCGGTTCGGCCGATCTACGGAGCTGCGTGGAGCAGCGGCATCAGCGTCGGCACCGCGCTGCACCCGATCCCGTGGGTGCTGCTGCGCTCGTGGAGCACCCGCGTCGCGGCCCAGGTGCGCCGCCGCGTGAAGCAGCGCGTGGCGCGGCGCGCGGCCAACCCGCCCCGCGCCTGACCGCGCATGCGGCTCGGCATCGTCACCACCTCGTACCCCCGGTACGCCGGTGATCCGGCCGGCAACTTCGTCGCGGGCCACGCGGCGGCGCTGCGCGAGCTCGGCCACGAGGTCGAGGTGGTCGCCGCCGGCGATCCGCGCCGCGCCGCGGCCGGCGGCCCGCCCGCGTACCGGATCGACTCGCGGCTGTTCTATCGCGGCGGCGCCCCCGATGCGTTCGAGCGCCACCCGGTCCGCGCCGCGGCCGCGGCGGCGGTGTTCACCGCCCGGCTGACCGTCGGGATCGCCGCCCGCGCCGCGCGCTGGGACGCGATCATCGCGCACTGGCTGGTGCCGTCGGCGCTGGCAGCGCTGCCCGCCGCGGCCCCGCTGCTCGCGATCGCCCACGGTGGCGATGTCTTCACGCTGCGCCGACTTGGCCTGCTCGGCGCCGTGCTCGCCGCCCTGCAGCGCCGCGGCGCGCGGCTCGCGTTCGTCAGCGAACCGCTGCGCCGCATCGCGCAGGACGCGGCCCCGGCGCTCGCGTCGTGGCTCGCCGGCGCGCAGATCCAGCCGATGGGCATCGACGTCGCGCGGTTCGCGGCGCTGCGCCGCGCGCCGATCGATCCGCCGACCGTGCTCGTCGTCGCGCGGCTCGTGCCGATCAAGGGCGTCGACGTGGCGATCGCGGCGATGCGCCACGCGTCGCCCGCGGCCCACCTGGTGATCGCCGGCGACGGCCCCGAGCGCGCGCGGCTCGCGGCTTTGCCGGGTGGGCACGCCGTGCTCGGCGAGGTCACCACCGAGCGCCGCGACGAGCTGCTCGCCACCGCGAGCGTCGTCGTGATCCCATCGCGGGTCTTGCCGCGCGGCCGCACCGAGGGCGCTCCGCTCGTCGCCCTCGAGGCGCTCGCCGCCGGCGTGCCGGTCGTCGCGTCCGCGGTCGGCGGCCTCTGCGAAGTGCCCGGGGTGCGGCTGGTGGGCCCCGACGATCCGCGCGCGCTGGCCGTCGCGATCGACGAGATCCTCGCGCATCCGCCAGCCCCGGAGGCGCTGCGCGGCGGCGTGACGCACCTCGACTGGCGCGAAGTCGCCGGTCGGTTGCTCCGCGAATGACTGATCG
>Ga0302321_100000281_pt1 | contig 45570 bp, 32 predicted proteins | sample Fen_T0_1_FD_202505 | JGI IMG/M metagenome (GOLD analysis project Ga0302321, IMG submission 202505) | Peat permafrost microbial communities from Stordalen Mire near Abisko, Sweden - Fen_T0_1 | ecosystem: Environmental > Terrestrial > Soil > Wetlands > Permafrost | place: Sweden: Abisko... | reverse complement strand
TTTAGGTGTTCAAGTTCAACCAGAATCAGCGTTCAAATTAATCAGAATACGCATCAGTACCAGCTGATGGTCTTGGCAGGTAAGTAAATAGCGATAAAGATTCAGATGCAGGTTTAGGAGCACATAATGGACATTGGTAGTCAGCTGTATCCGAAAAGTCCCCGCAGAAATTTTTTGGATTACTATCACATGGGGACGCGGCCCCAAAAATTACAATATCAGACTGTAGGCAATATGTATTTGGTGGACAATCCGCGAGTGATGGTGGTGGCAGTAGGATAGTACCTTGAAAATTAGAGACTCTCCATTGCCCAGTAATGTTCAGAATACCGCCGATTTCGGGGCATGGCTTATCCGTCATAAACATGCAAACGCTATCTGGAATATTACCCGTATCATTTATTACAGCCAATGCAAATTCTCGTGTGTGTTGAATTGCGCGGGCACGCGCTTCAATGTGAAGATCACGACCTGACCAGTCCTTATGAATACCATTGCCCAACAACCCATGAGCACATTTACCCGGAGGTGCAATTGCATCATTTAATGGTAACCAAGCATATCCAGAGGTATAACCACTGTCTAAGCCTTGCGAAGATAATTCACCAGAATAAGGTGGGAGATTAGGTAGCCGTGGAACTGCATCAGGATATTGCTCCATACAAGGTCTATAAACCGATGACGGAAGAACAGGATATCCTTCAAGATTAGAACCGCCCCATAAAGGTGTAGCATCGCCCGCTCCGTCAGAACCAGATTTAACGAAATTGGTATGTGAAAAAAAATCCTGAAGCGTATGAGTTAACTCGCCAAATAAATGCCTCAAATTGCCCGCCTGGGTTGGATCAATGTAACCTTTAAGACTATTTTTAAGCGCTATGGTGCTAACGCTAATATAACTGACACAATTGCCTATTTGCTCATCATCACAATGTTTGTATGGGACCTGGTCCAAGTCAACATAAGCGTTACTCATCATGACTTGGCGCATTGGGGATACACCTAGCTGATCCGCCACTTCACTGAACCCGATAGAAGTTGGTGCCATAGGCGCAGTATATTTAACCTGTCGCAAGGCATCTTGGGTAATATGTTGGTGCACCTCTTCATAAAAATCAGACCCAACCGCCCCACCACTTTTATTTAACAAATCGGCAACTGAACAACGGATGGGCTTTCCTTGACCACAACTTGCCCCATTGATAGCGCCAACTGAAAAGGCAAAAGTGCTTTTCGCAAGCAAGAAGAATATGAAAAACCAAGCCATTTGTAGAGAAGCCATTCTAGTTGTTTGATTATTTGCTTTCATGGCTAACCTCAGTTTTGTCTGTTGCTTCGTGAGCTTCAAATATTAGTGACACATAGCCGATCATATAAGTACCATCATTTTTAAATGCAGTGATGGTTATATGACTTAAGCCATCCTTGCTCGGTATGCTGATTAATTCATCAAGTGTGGCATACATGTTAAGCGTATCAAACTGCGCCTTAAGCACTGACGATGCCGTACATTGAATTCCTTTTGGCAATTCCACCTCGCTTTTCTCTGATTTGTGAGTGGAAAGTAATATCGTTTTGACGGACAGAGGATACAGCCCATTTGCCAGCAGAATTTGCTGGCTATCCAAATTGTCATTACATAACCAAATGGTTATGGGCTTCTTACTATCAGGCTTTAATTCACCGGGTTTATTATTGCTAAACCACGCTGTGAGTTTGCCAGGCGTTTTGGTTGGTGTGTTTAATTCGACAACAGCCTGATTTGTACCGCCATTCGGTGTATTACTTGTTGCTTGGGCGGTCAGCGTAATAAGGCTGAAGCCTTGACCGAGAGTCGCTGGTGCTGTGTAAAGAAACTGCACATCCGCTGATTGGTTATTTGCCAGGGTAATATTATTGCTAACCGGCTGAACGGTACCCCCAGCGTCACTGGTCAGCGAAACGGAGAAAGTATCCGGCACACTATAATTGGTTACACGCACTGAGAAATAGAGAGGGAAATCTGGCGCAACATCGAAAATCGTTGGCAGTATCCTGATATCAAAAGTCTGAGGTGTGATGGGGCTTGATTGGGCCGGTGGTGTTTCGAAGTTATTGCCGGCCTGATCTACGCCACTGATACTCATTGTAAAAGGTACTGACGGTACGACAATATCCGCGAAATAAGTTCCTTCTATCACTTTGTCCGCAGACGGCACCAACATCGGGATGTTAGATAGAAAGCCACCACTTGCGTCACGAAGAATTAGATTGACGTTACTTGCATGGCCTTGTAGAAAAGCCTTGGCCATAGCTGGAGTGCCTTCAATCGGCTGCCCCTGAATCGGAAACAAGCCCTGGTGGCCGGGCCGACCAACCAATTCTACTAGTTTAATGTCCTGAACCGTCGGTGCAGCTTCCGCTACTAGGCTTATTCCAAATATGATCGCCGTAAGTACATAGTACAGCCAAAATCGACGCTCTCGAATCGAGCAATTAGCTATTTTGGGTTCGGGGGTGGGCAAGGACATTGCTTTAACGAATGCCTCAGCTTGCAAGAAACTGGGGGTAGAAAACACCCTATCTTGAATACATTGTGCCATCACGGTGCCTTTAGGTTGTGTCAGGCCCGTTGATAGTTGCATGAGCATTATTGATAATTGCCATGCTGGCGCAACAGAAAGCCTAACGGTTAATCATCCCTAACGCAGATGACTTATCGGCAGTCCGGCTTTCCCTTTGGGATCCGTGACTTTCTGCCCCTACCTTCCGGTCGGTTTAGCTTTTTTCTTGTTATTTTTAAGCCAATCTTAAGTTATTTGTAACGATATTTATTTCAATTGTCAAATTATATTTATCGATCCATTCATGAAGCCCACCGCCATTGATTTGGGTGCAGTAACACGACCTTTCATCGCTTTTCAAGTCGTTGGTCTTTATCAACAAACCGCTATGTCAAATGTCTATTTTCATAGGTCACTAAAATAATAAAACAACTATTGTAGATAGCGCATCGTACAAATGTATGAAAAAATCATTTTTTTAAGGTTTGTGAAAAAATAATTTGAGCTAAATAACGGCTCTCACTTTGCTTTATGACGTTTTTGGTTTTGGGTGGTTTACCGGGAATTCTCAACTACTATTCGATAAAGCGTTGCGGTTGTTGAAGGCCGTAGCATCGTGCTTACATTTTACTGTGTCTGCTTGGATACCCACTATGGTTTACCGCAATCCAATACCATTATCCTTTTCATGAACCGACATGATGCCATTCTCGCACTGATCGCCTCAATCTATCAGTCTGCACTCAACCCAGCTGACTGGATCGTGACCTTAGAGACACTCGCCAAGTTGTTTGGCGGCCATGCGGCATTTACCATGACGGTGGGCGCAGGCGCCCATGAAAGCCCCGGTCTCACTTGCTATAATCTACCGATCGAAGCCTTTGTGGCGTATGGGGACTATTATTACCAGCATGATTTGTGGAGTCCACCCTGGCTCAGTCAAGGTCTGAACACGTTGGGTAGTGTGTATTCGGGTGATCAATTGGTAGATGATGCGACTTTAAAACGTTCTGTTTGGTTTAATGAGTTTCTGCAACCGCTCGACATCGGGCATAGCATGTTCGCCGCATTATCAAATGATCTTCCTAGCCCTTCAATTTTGGTTATTGATCGTCCGTTGGGCTCGGCACCCTTTTCTAAAGCGGACCGGGATTGCATGGCTTCACTGGTGAGCCATTTTACTCGGGCTTTGGCGATTTCCAGTCAGTTGCAGATCTTAAAAGCCGGTATTGACGCTCACGAAACAGCGGTTAATACGCTAAAGGTCGGTATAATCTCGATCACCCAGAATGCCAAAGTGTTATACGCCAATGACTTAGCGTTAAGCATGCTCAGCAAACCCGGTGGCTTGATGATTAGACAGGGCTTGCTTTCTTCGGTCACTGCTCAGGGAAATCAGGAATTGGCCCTGTTGCTGGACTTGGCTAAACGCGGGATGGGACAGACCTGGACTTTAGCCAGACAGCCGCCAAATCCTCCTTTGACCATTAAAAGCTTGCCCTTAGGAATGGCCGAAACAACAACGCGCATGCCCAAAGAGATGCAAACGGGAAAGATTTTATTGTTGTTGGCCGAAGAGAACTCACATTTATCAAACCCCTACGATCATTTTGGTAAATTGTACCGATTAACGCGTCAGGAAATCAAAGTTTTGCAAGGACTGGTTGCCGGCTATTCAACCAAAGAAATAGCGGATCGGCATTATGTCTCCTACCACACCGTGCGTTCACAATTGGCGAGCCTTTTGCAAAAAACCGGCTGCCATCAGCAGAAGGATTTGCTGCGGTTGTTTTTTTCAGGGCAAAAATCCGATTGCTCACTGGAGGTAAGAGGAGACAATCATAATCACTAAACGGCCGCGGAATTCTAAGCAAAACCATTTTTCGTGAGATATCAAGCTCTGTGATTGCGGTGGTGAGAGTCTGCTTTGCTCATCGTGAAGGGCCGCTGTTAGCAGTCGCGACGGTCTGGAGTTGGCAAGCGCCAACGCCCGGTTTTGGCCGACTCAAGATGTTCAATTGATGAAATACTGGTAATTTCGAGTGGCCGTTTTCGATAATTATCGGTGGCTTTTTTCCCAAACTATAGATGGCTTTTTTGGATGATTTTAACTGGCTTCTTTAAGTTGATAATACGCAGTCAAGATATTGTTCTGTTGTGCTACTTTCAAGTGAATTAAAATCCCATTTAGGCAATAAGTGGTGGATTAAATCATTCCGTTCTGAAACTATAGAAGCTAATCCGCTTTTTCGCTCTTCATAATAAGCAGCATTACATTTAATTGTGCAACCAAAAGAAAACCATATTTCTTTTAATTCCTCTGGCGCACTTGTGGTTTCTTTAGAGCCTGGAAAAGTGTTTTCAAGAAACTGCCCAACCACTTGACCCATAGGCTGTTTGTGAATAGCTGCTCTACGTTGCTTGATGTTCGTTTTTAGCTCACTGGCGTAACCTGAATACTGTCCATTGGCTAATAAACACTTCAGTATGTGTTCCATTTGTTGAAACAACATAACATTCCTGCCAATTTTCCTTAGAACTTCGTTTTTAAGTGCTTCCAATCCTACATCAATTTAGCCAGTTAATTGTTTGTGTAAGTAATATATGAAATGTTGAGACAATCCGGCACATCCCCTAAAAATCAAAATCAATCTCGCCAAAGTCGCCCAATTGTTCTTGTAAGCGCTTTTTTTCCCAGTACATTTCGATTTTACGCCGGACGGCTACTTTGTTGTTTGCCAGTTCGTTTTCAGACGGCAATACCAAATCGTCTTCGGTGGCAGATGCGTCAAGGTCTTCCATGTCGATGGGGAGTAAAGATTCTGGGTTCTTCTCAGCCCCAGGCTCGGAAATTGCGGTGTCTGCGGGAGATTGTAATGTTTCGATTGCCATGATCAAACTGAATAAAAAACAAATATTGTGGGTCTTTATTCAGGGCGGTGTAAAGCAATATTTTGCTATTATTGATTCGGCCTTATGAAGATTTAACTTCCGTTCGCCTTGAGCCTGTCGAAAGGCTTATGTGCTTCGACTCACTCAGCACGAACGGTTCAAACATCAACAGGCCGAATCAATAATGCAACGGGTTTAAAAACGTTTGGAAGAAGTTTGCTCTACCGCAGACACTGATTTTCGCCGAGTTCAGGGGATTCATATTGGAATGTGAAAAAGCCGCTGATAGCAAGGAGTGCATAAGCTATTATTTACGCACTCCTAATCTCAAGTACAGCCGTTAGCGTGGATAACCTTGCTGTGGATAGCCCTGTTGCTGTGGGTAACCTTGTTGCTGCGGATAGTTTTGTTGCTGTGGGTAACCCTGTTGTTGCGGATAACCTTGCTGCTGTTGCTGTTGAGGATAACCTTGTTGCTGTGGGTATCCCTGCTGCTGTTGCTGAGGATAGCCTTGTTGTTGGGGAGCGCCTTGTTGATTACCTTGAGCAGCGCCCGCATTATTATTGGCGACAATCGCCAATTCTACGCGCCGGTTTTGTCCACGGTTGTTTTCGTCGGTATTAGGGAATTTAGGCATACGTTCACCCATGCCTTGCTGGGCGAGGCGGCTAGAATTTACGTTATGCTGGGCTAAATAAGCAGCGACGCTGGCTGCCCGTTGCTCGGATAATTTCTGGTTATAGCTATCGCTGCCGATGTCGTCGGTATGACCTGTGACATTAATGGTCGAGGCAGGATATTGGTTCAATATGTTCGATACGGAATTCAACGCATTTTGTGCGTCAGACGTTAATTGAGATGAATTAAAGGCAAAGGTAATGCTGCTGGGCATGGTCAGGTTAAGGGTGTTTTCAGCCGTCCGTTGTACCTCAATACCGGTTCCTTGCAATGATTGCTGCATGGCTTGTTGTTGATGATCCATGTAAGCGCCCACCGCAGCACCCACAGCGCCACCCGCTAATGCCCCCCATCCAGCGTTTTTAAGGTCGTTACCACCAAACGCGGTGCCGGTTGCTGCACCAAGAACAGCGCCTATACCACCGCCCTTAGCAGCGTTGCCGATAGTGGATTGGCCAGTATAAGGATCGGTTACACAAGCTGTTAATAGCACCGAACTTAGGCTTATCACTAATAATTTTTTGTTTATCATCGCACGGTCTCTAAGTAGTAAGTAATTGAAAAATAATAGGGTTATTTGTCTTCTTGTAGGTAAAGAGTCTTTTCTCTGGTTTAGTGTAGCCCAAAACAAGACACTAAGCAGTGGTTACTGGCCGTTAATTTACCCGATAATTATTAACTATAGCTGAACAAGCGGCTTTTTCTCGCCGCCAAACAAGCTTTGATAAATTCCATCGAATTGGATTCCTGCTCACTTTTGGCATGAATTCCGTGTATTATCCAGCGCAGTTTTCTTGACGTACAAGGCGATAAGTTTTCATTAATGGATATCCAGGCTTTAAAAGATAGCATTCCTACCTCACCAGCGTTTGTGATAGATGAGGCTGAGGTGCTTAAGGCTTTGAAGGCATTAGTGATTCTTCGGGAACGTAGTGGCTGCAAGGTCTTATACTCGATAAAGTCCTTGCCCTTATCCGCCGTTATGGAATTGTCAAAATCTTATCTTGATGGTTTTTCAGTAAGTTCGCTATTTGAGGCGAGACTGGCAAATGAAGTATTGGCGGGACAGGGCAGCATTCATTTGACGACACCAGGGATAAGGCCGGATGAGATCAATGAGTTGACAACACTTTGCTCCCATATCAGTTGTAATTCAATTAGCCAGTTTCGGCAAGTTGCAAGCGTAGCCCAAAACCAAACATCAATTGGTCTTAGGATTAACCCGAAGCTTTCTTTTACTGTGGACGAACGTTACGATCCTTGTCGGCTGTATTCTAAATTGGGTGCAGATATAAGTGATGTACTTAGCGCTGCTATTGCCGAGCAAATTAAAGGCTTGCATTTTCATACGGTTTTTTCCGCGACGGATTATGCGCCGCTCATGCAAACCTTGGATAAGCTACGACATTTCATGGGTAAGAGGTTAGCCGAACTTGAATGGCTGAATCTGGGTGGCGGCTATTTGTTCGATCAAATCAATGACAGCAGCGATTTAATCGAGTTAATAGGCAGGCTAAAAAACGAGTTTAATTTGGATGTCTTTATCGAGCCGGGCAATGCCGTCGTGGGCAAGGCGGGTTATTTGCTGGCGACCGTGATTGATTGCTTTAACAGTGACGGCAAAGCCATTGCGATATTGGATACATCGGTCAATCATCATCCCCAGGTGTTTGAATATCAACGCCAACCGGAAATGTGTGGGCATGATCCAGAGGGATTATATCCCGTCATATTGGCAGGGAGCACCTGTTTGGCGGGCGATTTATTTGGGGAATACCGCTTTAATCAGCCACTGTTAGTCGGTGATAAGCTTGTTTTTAAACAGGTTGGCGCTTACAGTCTAGTTAAAGCTAACCGATTTAATGGGTATAATTTACCTGATGTTTATATGACCAATGGTGAGCAGATAAGGCGAATAAAACAGCACACTTATCAAGATTATCGACAACAATGGGTGACCGAGGAATAACTTATAATCCACCACGAAGGACACGAAGAGCATGAAGTTTATATATTTTTTCTTCGTGTTCTTCGTGGTAAATAAAAATCCCGTAAACATCAGGCTTTGTTAACTGAAATTAATAACACAGGCAATACACCATGAAAGCAATCGTCATGACAGCTACAGGGAGTCCAGATGTCCTAAAATATCAGGACATTCCCGAACCCCAAATAACCTTACCCACACACATCAAGGTCAAACTTGCTGCGGCGGGAGTTAATCCTGTAGATACCAAAATTAGACGGAATGGCGTGTTTTACGATCAACCCTTACCCGCCGTTTTGGGCTGCGATGGCGCTGGAACAGTGGTGGAGACCGGATCATCAGCAAGCCGGTTTAAACTGGGCGACAAGGTTTGGTTTTGTCATGGCGGTTTGGGTCGGGAGCAGGGCAATTATGCCGAATACAATGTGCTTGAAGAGCGTTGGGCGAGTTTGATGCCGAGTAGCCTGTCATTCAGCGAAGCCGCTGCCTTGCCTTTGGTGTTGATAACCGCCTGGGGTGGGCTTTATGACCGGGGCGGTTTGCAGAAAAACCAGACTGTGCTTATCCATGCAGGTGCAGGCGGTGTCGGTCATGTCGCCATACAATTAGCAAAACTCAAGGGAGCCAGGGTGATTACTACCGTGAGTAATGAGGAGAAAGCTGATTTTGTCAAAGCATTAGGTGCTGATGAAGTTATTTTGTATTCCCGGAATGATGTTGTCAGCGCGGTTTTAAATCTTACCGAGGGCAAAGGTGCTGACCTGGTTTTTGATACGGTCGGATCAGCGGTTTTTAAAGAAAGCGTCAATGCAACCGCGCATTTTGGACGGATAATCACCTTATTGGGCTTGGGCGAGATGGATTTAACCGAAGCTAGGATGCGTAATTTGCTGATTGGTTTTGAACTCATGTTAACGCCGATGCTCAGAGACCTTGATGAGGCTAGGGACAAACACGTCCAAATATTGCAACAATGTGCTATTTGGATAGCTGAAGGCTTGTTAAAACCGCATATTGGTCAAGAGCTTCCCTTGCAGCAAGCGGCAGAAGGGCATTGCTTGATTGAAGCAGGACATACGACTGGAAAATTAGTTTTGTCCATATCTGAATCTTAAGGATCCATAAATTCTGGTTAATTTATGAGGGTATTCGGAATATAGCATTGAAATATACCCAGATCATTCAGGATAAGTTGTGGATCAGCTGGCTATACTCAACTAAAATACAATTAGTAGGAGTTATTAGCGCCATAGCTCTATAAAGTAACCGGCATGAGTCTTACGGACTCTTTATCCAAGCCAGGCAAGGCAGCAATCGCTTCACGCAGTTTGGTTTCCCAACTCCTCCTTAATTTCAGCAAGTAATCGTTATCGTCATCAAAACAATAATATTCATCAAAACTAAAGCTGTCTTTGCGGTAAATTAGCATTTCTACCGGTGCCCCGACGCTGGCATTACTGCGGATGGTAGAATCCATTGATACTAGGCAGCATCGAGCGGCTTCATCAATCGGAGTCCCCAATTTAAGAAACCTATCCAGTATGGGCTTACCGTATTTACTTTCACCAATTTGTAAAAAAGGTGTATTGGCAGAACTGGTTATGCTGTTGCCTTCTGCATAAATCATATAAGCGCCATGCGGCTCAGTGCCAATTTGCCCGGCTAAAATAAAACTTGCAGATGGATTAAATGCAGATTGTCCCTCGCCACTCACATGTTGTTTTTGTTTGTCCTGACTCACATGCCCTAGATAGGCCGCCGCTTCGGATAAACATTCCACGTTATTTAGGTTGATTGGGGCATTCTTAATTTTATCACGATGCAATTGTTCTAAAACGGCTTGCGTCGTTGCAAGATTCCCCGCACACAGCAAAACAATTTTACGATCATTGGCGGTAGCAAACGCATGCATTTTGCCATGTGTGCTGACATTATCAATACCAGCGTTGGTCCTTGAATCAGAAACCAGGATAAGCCCTTCGTTGATAGAGGCTGCTATACAATAAGTCATTAACGTTTAGTTGCTGTTATCGCTTTATAAAAGTCTAATTATCCAGCAATTCAACCTGAACGTCCATGTTGTTCATCACACAACCTGAGCCGAACTGATGAAATATGGATACATCTGCTGCATCACGCCCAAAGGCGATAATCACTCTGCCGCCACGTAAATTACTCTGTGTGGGGTCGAATGTATACCATCGACCGCCAATATAGGCCTCAAACCAGGCATGTAAATCCATAGGTTTGAGATTATGCAGGTATCCGACGACCAGTCGAGCCGGTATACTGATGCTGCGACAAAGCGCTATGGCGAGTTGGGCAAGATCTCTGCACACACCATTACCATGATGATGCACTTCAATAGCGGAGAGTGGAAATTCACTGGAGCCCGGTAAATATTGTATAGAATCGCGTATCCAATCCGTAATTTTGCTGACTTGATCGTAACCGGGCAAAGCTTCGAAGGTGATTTCCCTGGCAAGATCGCCAAACCGGTCAGATTCACAATAACGGCTGGGTAACAGAAAGGGCAGCACTTCGTTAGGAAGATGTTGAATTCCAACAAAATAAGCTTCCGGTGCAACATCCACACTATCAGTGACCATGACCTCAGCCGAGGTTTGGATCGAAAAATTTCCGACAGGTGCTAGCAGATGCTGACACGAATTACCAAAGCTGTCGGTACTTTCTAGCAGCCGTATAGCAGGATATATAGTATAAACCTCGCGGTTAATCCATTGCTGACTACCCCTAAAAGGACGCAGCATAAAAATTAAAGCGGTCTCTTCAATTACCTGAAAATGGAGATTACAACTAACGTTCAATTTCATGTGGATAGACCCTGTGTATATAACCCATGATTGCCCTAAATAAACGGTTTGCTGATATTAATTATTACTGATTAGCAAGATTCTTCGACCAGCGCCAAAAAGTTCGTCATTCTGGCAGGGAAGCCGGAATCCAGGGCCATGGATGGTTTGTGCCAAGTACCCGCCGCTCGATTTTGGCACAATGCCAAGTCATACATTCACCTCCCTGTGTCCTGGATACCGGCATCCATGCAGTCGTAACCTGGCCTACAAGCCATATTTTCCACAATGAAACGCTTCAAACATCCAGCGTATCAATTTCTCTATAAGCATGGTTTAGCCAGATTTTAACCCGTTGCCTTTCCAATAAACCCAAGGCATTGAGGTTATCGGTATCTTTGTTTTTTGCAGCCCAAAAACTGTAGCTGTTACTGTCAATCTTGGTCATTACCGGCGCATGAAGACGTTTTAGCGTAATAACCCTGGCATTTAAATCCAACGCCCGGTTTTTCACACCCGAAAATTCCAGGATATTAAAGTTATCGTCACGAAGCTGGTTCTGCACCAGGACATAATTAAGCCTTGGGCCGAATTGGTCTAGCAATTTGCTCAGCAAATCCACACAATCTTTACCTGAATCCATGACATTCCAATAGCAGATAGAAATTTCCAGCTCTTTTGCCAATTCCAGCACACCCGATTCCTCTATCCACAGTGCCAATGGGTGATGGGTTTGTGCGGCAAGATCAACCAGAATGCGTTGTTCAGGCTGTGCTGATGCAGTCTCTATAATGGTATCCAGGCTTTGGTAATTATCGATAATTGTAGGTGAGGCATAGTCGCTGTAAAAGCGCAGCAGCGAACCATGGGATCTATCGGTATCAAAACCGACAAAAGGTATTTCATGGTCAATCATGTATTGCGCCAGTAGACGTGCAACAACAGATTTACCAACGCCGCCTTTTTCGCCGCCGATCAGATGAATATTAACCATACAAACTCCATTAAGTTAAAAATGATCAAATAAGGCTAAAGGCACAAGGCAAAAAACAAATCTTAAACAGGCCACCCTTTCGTCTTTCGCTTTGTGCCTTGCGTCTCATTCCAATCTCAACACATCCACCGACACCGACAGCGTATGCTGACCGCCGCCAAAAGCAATGCCTTTAAGCGGTGTTACATCGGAATAATCACGTCCCCACGCCAGCGTGATATGTTGGTCTAGTGGCACGGTATTATTGGTTGGGTCAAAATCTAGCCAGCCAGTATCGGGAATATAGACTGAAAACCAGGCATGTGAGGCATCAGTGCCAACCAGGCGCTGTTTACCGGGTTCGGGTAATGTTTCAACATAACCGCTGATGTAGCGTGCGGCTATACCATAGGCACGCAGACAAGCAATAGCCAAGTGCGCAAAATCTTGGCATACGCCTCGCCGAAAGCTAAGGACTTCGGATAAGGGGGTAGCAATAGTGGTAAATGTCGGATCGTAGGTAAAGTCCTTGTAAATACGCTGCATTAAGTCATGCACAACATCCACCAGCGCACGATTGGGCAGGAATGAACTTAGTGCATAGTCAGCAAGTTCTGGTGTAATGGTCACCATTGGCGAGTCAAGAACGTATTGCCGGGCATCCAGTATTTCAGGAGATTGATCCTGGTATTGTTGCTGTATTTGACCCTGTTGGCTTTGTGCCTGCCCCTGCATCGGTGCTTCCTGCAACAGGCTGCGCCCCTGCTCCCAGGTCATTTGGTTAAACAAATCCAGATTGTTTTGCCTGGGAAATATCGTCACGTCACTGATAGCGGAGACGATCAGTGACGTGTGGGGTTGCTGGATAGCGAAATAGGTCACACGATTGCCAAAACAATCAATCCGTTCGTGAAAATCCATGGGCGTTGGCTTAATGTCAAAACGACTGTTATCACAGTGCTGACGCCAGAAATTGCGAGGCTGTAATCTGGCTTCATTTTGGCATAGCCCAACCGATTGGCTGTAATGATAGAATGTGGTGTGAGTAATTCGGTATTTCACAGGTCATCCTCGGACGCTTTTATCATCATAAGCTGTGAAGCCTGAGAGTGGCTAAAATAGGTTTGTGCGATAACTTCTGCAATTCGCCATAACAAATCAGACGTAGTCGATAGTACACGGTCAAAATCAGTATAAACGCCTTCATTTTTATTAACCTGGGTTAATTCAAGCACATTGCACAGGCGTAAGTCAGTGTAGGCTTTTAAGATTAAACGTTCCTCTTCACTGAGGTGGCTTTTGCCTTTTCCACGAGGCAAGGCATCCACATGGATAGATAACTGATGCAGTTGGTAGGCGAGCGAGCGGGGATGGGTTTCATCCAGTAACAGTAACTCCAGTACCATCGGTAGCTGGATAAAAGAACGGTAGCGGCGCTGATAAATAGTTAAACTGTCAGTTGAAACCAGGACAGCCTCAAGCATCTGATTTTGCAAAGCATCCTCGTGCCGTAACGCCAATGTTGAGCGGAGCAAGGCAATAAGCGCCAGCGCCCGTTCCAGCCGTCGCCCACTGTCCAGCATCAACCAGGCGGCTTCACGCGTCATGCTCTCACTGGTCAGACCGGTAAAGGCGACGATGCCGGTAATTAAATCATCCAAATTATTCTGCAACTGTTCGACATTGATTTCATTATTGATAACCCGTTGTTGCCAACGGCGTTGAATATTATCGACACTGCGCCAGGTATCATGTGACCACAAGTCACGAATGCTGAATGCCGCTAGCACAAAAGCTTGAATATTCGCCGTCAGTGAACCTTTGCGATGGACATCTTTAGCCAGTGAGAGCAACTCGGCCTCAGGTGTTTTCAGGAGTTGTGCATCGCCTTTTACAAAACCTGGATATGTGCCGGTAACCAGGGTCAGGGCACGCAGTAATATCTTAAGGCATTCATTGTCAACGGGGTCTTTGAACTCAAGGGTTTCCCTAAGTTTTAGCAATACAGTCCGCAACAGCCGTGTTGCCGCTTCAATGCGCTCAAGTTGTCGGCCAACCCAAAATAGATTGTCGGCAGCGCGGCTGGTCAGCGGTTCGGTGATCGCATCAATCAGTTGATTACGTTTTGGTTGAGTCCATAAACTGACCGGCTTATCAGGTTCAGAGGCCAAAACCCAGGTGTCTTTGCTAATTCCACCCGCCTGATTGGAAACGATAAAATTATCTTTTTCGCGGGCAACACGGGTAAGCCCTCCTGGCATCACCACATAGCCATCCCCGCTGGCAACCACAAAATTACGCAAAACGGCGTTACGCGGTTCGATATGATTGTCGATAAACGCCGGTAGTGTGGAAAAACTGACTTGTTCCTGGCCTATGAATAAATGCGGTTTAGCTAAAATTTGGTCGCGCAGGAGGTCTTTTTCTTTAATACTTAACGTACCGGCAAATACGGCATGATTACCCAGGCTCCGATTAATGGGTTTAATGACCAGGCTATCGAGATTTTGGAGGACAAAATCGCGTTCGCGACGTTGCCCGCACCACCAGGTTGCCACCGAAGACAGCTTAAGTTCCTCATTTAAAAAGTAACGGGCTAACCTCGGCAAAAATGCCAACAAACCGGGGTTTTCCAGGATACTGCTGCCCAAAGGATTGGCGATTGCGACATTACCGCGCCGGACAACTTCCAGAAGCCCTGCTACACCTAGCTGTGAAGTACTGCGGAATTCCAACGGATCGCAGAAAGAATCGTCAACGCGGCGTAAAATAACATCGACAGCTTGTAAGCCGTCCAATGCTTTAAGCCAGACATGACCGTCACGTACCGTCAGGTCACCGCCCTGAACCAGGGTGAAGCCAAGGTAAGCCGCTAGATAAGCATGTTCAAAATAGGTTTCATTGAGTGGGCCCGGCGTGAGTACGACTATGCGCGGATCTTCTTTATTATGCGGTGCAATATCAGCGAGTCCCTTGCGCATCGCCTTAAAAAAACCGGATAACCGATGCACCTGTGTTTCACGAAAAATATCAGGTAAAACCCGCGTTATCACCGTGCGGTTTTCCAATGCATATCCTGAACCGGAAGGCGCTTGGGTACGGTCATCCAATACCCACATCCGCCCGTTGGGGCCGCGGGCAAGATTCGCTGAATGAATAATCAGGTGGCGCTGCTGGTAAGGCAATGCACCGACACAGGGATGCAAAAAACCTTCATGCCCAAAAATCAGCTCGGCAGGCAACAAGCCTTTTTTCAATAGGCTCTGTTTGCCATAAATGTCTTTAAGGATCAGGTTAAGCAATTCGGCGCGTTGCTTAAGTCCCGCTTCGATAATTGCCCATTCTTCGCTGCTGATCAATAATGGGACAGGATCAAGTCGCCAGGGCCGGGTTAGTTTTTGCGAGTCACCATAAACATTGTAGGTAACACCGTTTTCACGCAACAAGCGTTGCGCTTCACGACGACGTAGCTCAAGTGTTTCACTACCCATGGCTTCAAGCGCAGCCATAAAGCGCTCCCAATAGGGTAACGCTTTATTTTCAGTCGCGTACATCTCATCGTAGATGCCGAGTCGGGTCGCGTAATATTGCGTGCCAATATCGTTGGCTGGGCTGTTGGCATCAGACACGAGTTATTCCGTATTTTTATTCATTGTTAAGCAGTTTTTTACCACGAAGGGCACGAAGAAAAAATATAAAACTTCGCGGCCTTCGTGGTAATAATAATTTCGCAAACGTGACCATGCAGAGTATATAGCTCACTGGCCATGGTGTTGCAAAAGTCGCTCTTCTTCATGTTCGATGGTCAATATCCTGATAGTGGCGTAATGGTTCCCCGACATAGATCTGGCGGGGCCGGTAAATAGTGACCGTTTCGCCATGAATCATTTCGCGCCAATGCGCCAACCATCCAGGCATACGGCCTATGGCAAATAAAACAGTAAACATATTGGTGGGTATCCCGGCTGCGCGGAGTATCAAGCCGGAGTAAAAATCGACATTGGGATAAAGTTTCCTGGAAATGAAGTAGTCGTCTTTCAATGCGATTTCTTCCAAACGTCTGGCAATATCGAATAACGGATCGTTGATGCCGGGCTTGTTGAGCAATTTGTCACAATGTTTTTTTAGCACCTGGGCGCGTGGGTCGAAATTTTTGTATACCCGATGGCCAAAGCCCATCAGTCGGCTTGATGAATTCTTGTCTTTGGCCTGATTAATAAATTCGGAGCCATCGCCACCTTCGGCGTGTATTTGCTCAAGCATTTTAATAACTTCCTGATTAGCCCCGCCGTGACGCGGCCCCCATAATGCGGAGATACCCGCCGAAGCAACCGCATAAACATTGGCCATACTGGAGCCTGCAGTACGTACTGAAGACGTGCTACAGTTTTGTTCATGGTCTGCATGGAGGATCAGGAACATGTCGATGGCCCGTACAATATCATCATCCAGTTGATAATCACGCACTGGCGAGGCAAACATCATGGTTAGAAAGTTACGCACAAATTTAAGTTTGTAGGAAGGATAAACCAGCGGTTCACCAATGGATTTTTTATAAGAAAATGCCGCAATGGTGCGTACCTGGGAAATTAGGTTAGCGACAATTTGGACTTCAGCTACTTCATCAAGCTGGTCGGGAACCGGGTAAAAAGTGGACAAGGACGCGACCATCGTGGCAAGAATACCCATGGGATGAGATCCCCTGGGAAAGCCATGAAAAAAATGGTGCATGTCTTCATGGATAATCGACGATTCATTAAGATGTGTCGTAAACTGCAATAGCTGCCCGTTGTTTGGCAACTCGCCATGCAGCAACAAATAGGCAACTTCAGTAAATCTGGAATTTTCGGCCAGTTCTTCAATAGGATAGCCGCGATAACGCAGAATGCCTTTTTCGCCATCAATGTAAGTAATGGCAGACTCACAAGCCCCAGTATTACCGTACCCGTCATCCAGTGTCACATAACCGGTTTGGTTGCGTAGCTTGGTGATATCAATTGCTTTCTCGCCCTCAACACCCATATAAGTTGGCAATGAATAGGTTTGATCATCCAATGTTAAGGCTGCCGGGGTTAGCAGTTTTAATTTATCGGTCATTTGTATCAATCTCCAAAATTAAAGCGTAGAGAGGCAGGATGGGGTAGCACTATTCTGCCTCTAAAAAAATATGCGCCTACAATTAACGGTTGCGATGGCGTAAATCCAGGGTAAACGGATATTCTTCACTTAACTCTTCAGGAGGCGGAGCCATAGCCCTGGGCGCTGCATCCGTAATGCTAAATCTTTCCAGTAGCGGTTTATCTGAAGCTGCAACTAAGGTTATGGCCAGCGGTGGGCGAATGATAACCCCCGGCGTATGTCCGTAATCCCAAAAACGTGTCATGCGCCGGGTTTCTGCGGCGTAATCATTAACGGGGAAATCATCATAGCTACGGCCACCAGGATGGGCGACATAATAGGTGCACCCCCCTACTGAATGGCCATTCCAGCTATCGATTATGTCAAAAATCAGTGGGGTATGTGGCGCAATAGTGGGGTGTAATGCCGAAGGTGGCTGCCATGCCCGGTAACGCACCCCGGCAACATATTCACCTTTACGTCCGGTGTTGCGCATGGGCAAACGCCTGCCGTTACAGCTTATGATATAACGTCCCTCGGTAAATCCGGTCACCGATACCTGTAGACGCTCAACCGATGAATCTACATAACGCGCAGTGCCGGTACTGCTGACTTCCTCACCCAATACATGCCAAGGCTCAATGGCAAAGCGCAATTCCATATCGATACCATCAATCAGGGTATTGCCGTAACGGGGGAAACGGAATTCGAAAAATGGGGCCAGCCATTCCAGTTCAAAACCGAAACCAGCCCGCTGTAAGTCTTTGGTCACCTGTTTCATGTCTTCGCGGACATAATGCGGTAGCATAAAACGGTCATGCAGCTCAGTTCCCCAGCGCACTAAATCGTGTTTATACGGCTCACGCCAGAACCAGGCAACCAGTGAGCGCAATAACAACATTTGCACCAATGACATACGCGCATGGGGCGGCATTTCAAAGGATCGCAGTTCGAGAATGCCGAGCCTTCCGGTTGAGCTATCAGGCGAGTAGAGTTTATCAATACAGAACTCAGAACGATGCGTGTTACCGGTTATATCGGTCAGCAAATGGCGCAGCAAGCGATCAACCAGCCAGGGTTCGGGGACTTCGCCTTCAGGCATTTGTTGAAAGGCGATTTCCAGCTCATAGAGTTTTTCATCCCGGCCTTCATCAACGCGCGGCGCTTGGCTAGTTGGGCCGATAAACATACCCGAAAACAGATACGACAAGCCCGGGTGATGTTGCCAGTAAGTAATTAAACTTCTCAATAAATCCGGGCGGCGCAATAACGGGCTGTCGGTCGGCATTTCCGCGCCCATAGTGATATGGTTACCGCCGCCAGTTCCAGTATGACGGCCATCCTGCATAAATTTTTCGGTGCCCAGCCTGGCCTGGTGCGCCTGTTCATAAAGAATGGTGGTTTTTTCCACCAATTCCTGCCAGGTTTTAGAGGGATGAATATTGACTTCAATCACACCAGGATCCGGTGTCACCATTAACCGTTCGATGCGATAATCACGAGGTGGTTCATAACCCTCCAACACAACGGGCATCGCCAAGCTTTCGGCGGTGGCTTCAATAGTCGCGACCAGATCTAGATAATGTTCCAGCAATGTCAGTGGCGGCATAAAGATATATAGCCGGCCTTCCCTGGCTTCCACACACAGTGCCGTATGCGGCACTTCAACTTCTATGGCAGCATCACCTGATTCTTGTTCGATAATGTCTGGATGTTCAATGGCTCTGGTTTCGATGTGGCTGTAACGGCGTGTGACTTCACCATAATAGTCACCCAGTTCCGGCAATTCTTCAAATAGGCTTTGTGGTTCCTGATTATCACGCTTATCAGGTGCCACCCAAGGTAGGCTCGCTAAGGGTAAACGCATACCCATAGGCGAATTACCTGGAATCAGGAACATCGCACCGCGTCGAAAATCCCAGGGGCCACTTTTCCAGCATTGTTCAAACCAATTCCACTTAATCGGTAAAGTAAAACCCACAGGCTGACCTAAACCCGTATCCAGTAATTTGGTTAAGGTCTTGCGTTCTATAGGGTCTTTTAGGTTACTTTTTAGAGGATTAATATTTTCGGGTACGGTGCCTTCTTGCCAAAGATAATAAAAGCTGTCTTCAAAAGCAGTCGATATATATTTGGGTTTAACATGTAAACGCTGGCATAGTTGCTGAATAAATTTTTGCGCCTGTTTTACAGTATGCCCGTAATCCTTGGTAATATCCGCAAGCAACATCGGATTACGCCAGATGGGTGTCCCATCTTTGCGCCAAAAAATACCATATTGCCAACGCGGCAGCGGCTCACCCGGATACCATTTGCCTTGACCGTAATGCAGCATTGCACCTTTTGCAAACACATCACGCAAACGGATGGTCAATTGTTGTGCGCGTTCACGTTTATTTGCACCATCAGCGTGCGTGTTCCATTCGGCGCCTTCCATATCATCGACTGAAACAAAGGTAGGTTCACCGCCCATTGTCAGTCGGACATCTTCCTGAATTAACTGCTGATCAACGTACTGTCCCAATGCGTCAATGTGATACCACTGCTCATCAGTATAAGGCTTGGTTACACGAGGGTCTTCGTGCAAGCGTTCCACGGTATTGCTAAATCCAAATTTCACTTCGCACTTGTCGGTGCCGCCTGTTACTGGCGCGGCACTGGCCGGATCGGGCGTGCAAGCCAGTGGAATATGTCCCTCGCCCGCCAATAATCCCGAGGTAGGATCCAGCCCTACCCAGCCTGCACCCGGTATATAGACTTCCGTCCACGCATGTAAATCGGTGAAATCGTGCTCAGGCCCCGATGGCCCGTCCAGCGATTTTATGTCGGCAGTCAGTTGTACCAGGTAACCGGACACGAAACGGGCTGCCAGTCCAAGATGGCGGAGTATCTGCACCAACAGCCATGCCGAATCCCGGCATGAACCGCTACGCATTTCCAGCGTTTCTTCACAGCTTTGTATGCCAACTTCCATACGGATGTTATAGCTAAGCGCTTCAAAAACCTTGCGATTAACATCGACTAAAAAATCATTGATAGACCTCTTGCTGGCATCGAAATCTTTTACCCAATGTTTTAATAAGGGGCCTTTTTCGGAAATTTCCAGATAGGGTTGCAGTTCCTTGAGTGTTAGTGGATCGTAGTTAAATGGATAGTTCTCGGCATATTCTTCAACAAAAAAATCAAAGGGATTAATCACCGTCATATCGGCGATGACTTCAACCTCAACGCTGAGTTTTCGGCATTTTTCGGGAAACACCACGCGCGCAAGAAGGTTGCCAAATGGATCTTGTTGCCAATTGATAAAATGATTTTTCGGCTCAATGCGTAAGGCGTAAGCCTTGATGGGCGTTCGGCTATGAACCGCCGGACGTAACCGGAATACATGCGGCGACAGAGATACCGCCCTATCGAAGTTGTATGTCGTTTTGTGACGAATGGCGACACGAATGGTCATAATCTTTATTCCTATTACCCGGTGGTTTTTACAACGACAAAGTTGTTTTGAAAATCTGCACACGATAGTGCAAGCATGAATCGTTCCACATCGTAGTTTATTTACAAAAAATACAATAAACCTTACTGGATGGCATTAATATGAATTATTGATTCGGCCTTATGAAGATTTAACATCCGTTCGCCTTGAGCCTGTCGAAAGGCTTATGTGCTTCGACTCACTCAGCACGAACGGTTCAAACATCAACAGGCCGAATCAATAAGGCGATTTCCGGCGAAGAATATATAACAAAGCCGGTTCGGCGATAAACTTGATTGTGATCAACAAGTTTATCGCCGAACCGGCTTTTATGTTTACTTCTAAAAAGCGGATGTGTTACAGCCTGGCTAACAGCTCCGCTTTCTTGGCACTGTACTCAGCATCCGTCAATATGCCTTTTTCTTTCAGATTGGACAATTTCTCGATAGCGTCGAAAATATCCGCTTCTTGATTTGTAGCTTGTGAATTAACAGGGCTAGCTTGAAAGAAGGGCAGGGATTGAGATTGATCCGGTGTTTGCACTGGCACATTGTCGATAGAAATAATGGGTAGCGTTTTAACATCGACCAGTCCGTATTGGCTAGTAAAAGTAATAGAGCCACCCACCGACTGTTGCTGGGAAAAACCACCAATCTGATGATCCAGCGTATCGTAAAGCGTTACATGTCCATTGACTTCGATAGCCAGTCGCCTAATGGTGGCAAAGTAAGCATAACGCACGTTATTTTGTGCACCTGTGCTGTTAGGAAATTGCAGGCCTGCGGGCCACCAGTTTCCAGAGCTACCGGCAGGTGGAGGCACAAACAAGCTGACTGCCCCCGTAGGGCCGGAACTATTTTGTTGTTGATTGCCCCCGCCGTAGTTGCTTTGTTGCTGAGTACCTTGGTTCTGCGACTGGAAGCTGCCACTTTGAATGAGGCCCGGTTGATTGGCAATCAGATTGGCGAGTTCCTGACAAAGTCCGCCTACACTGTTTTTTAAGCCATTATTGAACATATCGCCCAACATTATCATGCCGCCCCTCATCCATTGGCCGGAACCGCCAAATTCAGGATGACTAAACTGTGCCATAGAACCGTTGCCGTTGATGACCGACTGCAACATGCTGAATACGGCATCAGGACTAAAATTATAGCGTTGTGCGATGTTATTGATTATTTGCTGGCCTTCCGGCGTAAGCTGTTTCATTAGAAAAGTCCGCTTGGTTAAGATGGGAATTACAAAGGATGAATCAGGAGTAGCAGATTTACAGATTGTCGCCTGACTTGAATTTACATTCAGTGTAAATGAACAGCCAATTAAAAGCACTATTTAATAATCTGAACTCAAAAGGCAACGGGTAAATAACGTATTATCGCCCGTTTTTTATCTATAAATGTTAAGTAATCGATAGCATTGCGTATCATCCGACTTGTGGTGCAGGTTGGCATGTACGGGTTTATAAAGCTATATTATTGATTCGGCCTTATGAAGATTTAACTTCCCGTTCGCCTTGAGCCTGTCGAAAGGCTTATGTGCTTCGACTCACTCAGCACGAACGGTTCAAACATCAACAGGCCGAATCAATAGTGCTCGCTCAAGATAGCGCTTTTTCAGTGCGATTTGTAAGGTTCAGACCAATTTGGTGCAAAAAATTGTATGAAGTTATATCTGTCAAAAAATCATCTCTTTTAAGCCTTTAAGCGATCCGATATACCGATATTATACCAATCCCAATAAGTTGTTATTTGAATCCCCTCATCCTGACTTTCTCCCTCTGGAGAAGGCGTAACAAGAGAACGTATTGGGATTGGTATTAACACCCAACAACGCTGAGAAGCTGAAAAATAAGATGTCAGCTAACTATGCAAGCCTATATATCATGCCGCAACTGTTGGTAGCTAGGAATAATGGCACAATATCTGCTTGTTATTCCTTATAACAATTCAAAGTGTCCACTAGAAAATCGGCGCATTGCACAACATGAAACTGAACGGTCCACACGACAAGCTTGACATTTACTACCGGCAGGTACAGGACATCATCCTTAACCGACAAGATTGGGTTACTGGTTTATTGCCTGCCAGTACAGCCATCAATGTTCATGGCAACTATACCGATGCCTGGGTAAGGGATAACGTTTACAGTATTCTGGCCGCTTGGGGATTAGCCCTTGCTTATCGCCGTGCCGAAGAAAACCAGGGGCGAACCTACCTTCTGGAGCAAAGCGTCGTTAAACTGATGCGCGGCCTGTTAACCGCAATGATGCGGCAAGCGCCCAAAGTTGAAAAGTTCAAGCAGTCCCAGAACCCGCTCGATGCCTTACATGCCAAGTACGACACCAGAACTGGAGGAAGTGTTGTGGGCGACCATGAATGGGGGCATCTACAGCTGGATGCAACGTCTTTGTTTCTGTTGATGCTGGCGCAAATGACGGTATCGGGATTACGTATTGTATTTACGATTGATGAAGTCAATTTTGTGCAAAACCTGGTTCACTATATCAGTCGAACCTACCGTATTCCCGACTACGGTATCTGGGAACGAGGCAATAAAACTAACCATGGCATCGCGGAGCTAAATGCCAGTTCTGTCGGCATGGCAAAAGCAGCTTTGGAAGCCATGTCCGGCGTTAACTTATTTGGCAAAGACGGCGGACAAGCATCAATTGTCCATGTTATTAGTGATGACATTGCCCGCACCCGTATTACGCTGGAATCCCTTTTACCCAGGGAATCAATTTCCAAAGAGGCTGATTCTGCCGTCCTCAGTATCACTGGATTTCCAGCTTTCGCGGTCGATAATCAGATAATCCGCGCAAAAACAGAAGCCATTATTTGCGAAAGACTGGAAGGCCGCTATGGCTGTAAACGCTTCTTGTTAGACGGCCATCAAGCAGCCATAGAAGATAGTCACCGCCAGTATTATGAACCGCATGAATTAAAGCAATTCATGGATATTGAATGTGAGTGGCCGTTGTTTTTCACCTATTTGCTACTGAACAATCTGTTCACGGGTAATACCGAAGCAGCTACCCATTATCGTAACAAACTGGAAAATTTGCTGGTTGAGCAAAATGGTCAAAAACTCCTGCCGGAATTGTATGTAGTCCCAAAAGAAAGGATTGCAGCAGAAAAAGCAAACCCTCATAGCCAGATACGTGTGCCAAATGAAAATATTCCTTTGGTTTGGGCACAAAGCCTTTTTATATTGGGTAGTCTTATCCAGGATGGTTTACTGGAATTAGATGACATCGATCCACTGGGCAGATATAAAATTGTTAAGCAAAAGGAGTACAAGTTACAAATTGCCTTGCTGGCACAGGATGAAACCGTACAGAACCAGTTGATGGTTGAAGGTATCGACACACAAATGCTTGCTGAAATAGTCCCTATTCAGGTCAGGGAAGCTATAGAACTGGCCGCAGCCTATACCCATGTCGGTAGAAATGACCGAATCGGCCTGACAGGCCGTCCATTACGGCAACTTAGGTCAATGGCATCGTCCCAGATGTATGTGCTGTCGGGTGAACGTCTGGTTTTTTTGCCGCAATGCCTCAATCAGAAAGGCTTTTATCTGGCGATGGATAACCGCTTGCTCATTGAGCGTCTCCGTCTGGAATTTTCGTATATCTATAGACATTGGGACAAAAAAGGAAATCCTTTATTTGTTATAAATATCAAGCAAAACATGTTGGGAAGTCAAAACCGTGACATCCTTATTGATTTCATCAAAGAGCTACAGAGCGGATTTACGCAAAGCAGTTCAGTTCAATTAGGCTTGCTTTCCGATTTTGCTGAAACGGCAAGCTATGAAAAAATCGACTACTTGCATGATTTTCAATTCTCTATAGCCTCATGGGAGGAAGCAGATCGGCCCTTTCTTCAAGTATTGCCAGTAGCTAGCGTCCCACCAATGCTCTTGGATACCTTATTAGTAACGGAATGGGAAATCAGTCCAGATGAGGTGCTCATCGAGCAATTAAAAACCAACGCTAATCTTTACGCACAACTCGAAGTATTAACTTTACTGAACATTCGTCACGGACTGGATTACAACACCGGGTTAACCGCGATGGATGGCAGTGTCGGTTGTGTGCGTGACTTACTGGAAGAAATCTATGAGCGAGCCGGGGATCACCATGCCTGGTATATCGTTAGGCGCTGTGCCGGTTTACTGGGCAAATACGATATTAATCTGGAACAGGCGGCAACTGAGATTCTGGTTCGTCAACATGCCTTATCCATCGGGCTTATCTATAGTGGCAGGTCAACCTTGACACGGCCAGCTGATTCCTCAGAAATTCTGCAAATGATCCGTACATTCAACAGTAACGATGGTAATGATCAAATCATTATTCAAGAGTTGATACTCTATTTAGGCATGTTGATTAAGTCGAATCCTGAGTTGTTTGCTGATATACATACAGTAAGAGTGGGGCATATTCTACAGTTAATTATTGCGAGGCAAAAACGCAAACTAAACCGCGCAGATTCAAACTGCACTATCGATCAGGCTTTTAATGAAATCATGTCCTTATCGCCTTACCAATTATCCAGAAAAGTATATGGAACAATAAAAGACTACAGTAATTTGGAAAGCCCAGCCGTGTTATTGGAAACACTACATTATGATGGTGATACCCGTGGCTTAAAAATAGCAATATTTCCGAAAGATATGGATCCTAAAGATCGCGGCGAGGCTCAGAATTGGTATCAGTGGCGTGAATTACGCGGCAGTATTGGCAGAGAAAACGATGCCTTTTTTGCCAGTGTTTGGGACATTCTTCATCAATGTAACGGATTGGTTATAGGAGAAAAACTTAATAGCAAAAGACGGCTGGATAGCGAAACTGTACTGGCGCACATGACCATCGGAGAACAAAGTTTCAAGCTGCATGTCAATCACTTGCTTAACAAAATTCAAGCGCCCGTTCACCGGCAATTAACGGTAGAAGTCTTAGTGGCAATCGCTACACTATTTCGTGATAATGCAACTTTGCACATTGATGACACTTTATCAACGGACACGCTTATTGAACAGGCTGTTAAAATGACCTGGATGAAGTCCCAGCCCAAGTCTAATGACAATTACGAAAAGGAAGAGGAGCTGGCATGGCACAATTTTTATCATTTGCCGCCGCACAAAGCTGCAAATTGTTACCTGGATGCTTTGATACATCTGCTCGATAATGATAACTCTGTACCTCAAAAAAAGGAGGCTAAATATGATATTAGCGGGTGATATAGGAGGAACTAAAACAGTTTTAACACTACTGTCCAAAGAGGCTGATGGTTCTGTAGCCTGCACTCAGGAACAAACCTACTCAAGCCACGATTTCATAGCATTTGATGAAATTTTGGATAGGTTTCTACCCGGTGACATTAAGATTACATCGGCCTGTTTTGGTATCGCAGGGCCAGTCGTTAATCAACGCTGTCAAATGACTAACTTGTCTTGGTTACTGGACGCTACCAAACTTAAACATAAACTGGGAACAGACCAGGTAAAACTCCTGAATGACTTGGAGGCCATGGCGATTGGTATGTTACATTTGACTGAACACGATCTGGTTGAGTTAAATCCTAATGCAGAAACTCAAACCGGTAATATCGCAGTCATCGCTGCTGGAACAGGCTTGGGCGAAGCTATCCTGTATTGGGATGGCAGCAAACATCATCCAATGGCTACCGAAGGCGGCCATTGTGATTTCGCCCCGCAAAACGCACAACAGGACAAGCTGTTGGCGTATCTTAGAAAACTATACCCCGATCATGTCAGTTGCGAACGCATCATATCGGGCATCGGTTTCAGCCACCTGTATGATTTTCTATGTGACCAGGGATTTGCTGTACCCTGTCCTGATGTTCCTGATATCAATAGCGGCGTTGACAGGAATGCCATCATCTCTAAACTGGGTGTGACAGGTGAAGACCCGTTATGTGCAGAAGCGGTCAGGCTGTTTGTTGAGCTGTATGGGGCTGAAACAGGGAATTTAGCATTAAAGTCGCTTGCCCTGGGTGGGGTTTTTATTGGTGGCGGAATTGCCCCCAAAATCCTTCCTGTAATGAAGGGCGGCGGGTTTCTCCAAGCGTTTTGCACTAAAGGCCGATATCTACCCTTGCTTGATAAGGTTTCGATCAAAATGTCATTAAACGAACGTACACCTTTAATTGGCGCCATTAACTTTTTTGATTCATAAAGGCTGGTAATTTCAGCATTGCACCCATCAATTTACACCACTTCAGAGATTGAAGTCAGATTGGATGTGCGCTGCATGGCTATGGACACTGCGGCAGCACGGGTGACGACACCCAGTTTTTCAAAAATATGTTCCAGATGCTTATTGACCGTACGTGGACTACCTCCCAATATAAGCCCCACTTCCTTATTGGTTTTGCCCCTGGAAATCCACATGAGTATTTCTGCTTCCCGAAAAGTTAGCCCCAAGGAGTTTTTGACAGAATCGAGATTCCATTCTCCTGAGCGTTTTTCCATCAAAAGAAGATATTCATGGGTATCATGACAAGGCGTTAGTTTTAACGAGTAGCGCGTTCCGCATCGTGCGCTTTCAAACACTGTGTGTTCGATATTTTCACGCTTGGCGAGTTGGGCTTTAACCCATTCCAGTATTGGCTCTGGTAATAGTGAACCAATGGTGATATTTACGGGCAATGTGGAAACATGAAGAAACTCACACAGCCAACTCGAACCGGCAGTAGGCAGCCAAGTGATATTGCCAGCAGCAGTGATGGCTAAGGCTGAATAAGGGCCATTATTCAAGGCATTTTCAGCACGCTGAATATTACGCGCTTGTTTTAATTGCGCTTCAACTCTGGCCAGCACCTCAGGCGGTCGTATGGGTTTGACCAGATAATCCACAGCGCCTTCCCCGAAACCGCGTAACAAGTCATCCAAGTCACTCAATGCTGTCATAAATAACACGGGAATGTTGGCGGTTTTGGGTTCAGACTTTAGCCGGTTACAGGTTTCATAACCATCGATACCGGGCATCATGACATCCAGCAAGATAATATCCGGTTTTAAGTACCCGATTTGCTCTAATGCCGATAAGCCATCGGTTGCAACCAGCACCCGGTAACCTGATTCAGAAAGGGTATCGGACAATAAGGCCAGATTATCCGGCGTATCATCGACAATCATGACAATACTGTTAGCAGCGGGAAATTCACTATTCATAGCCATTGATTTTCTCGGTGGTCAGATTTAGCAGTTTTTTGATGTCAACTAAGCGAAATTCGCTACTGAGCAACAGGATGCGTTGTGCAAAATCCTCGTACTCCGGCCTATGCCGGTTTAATTCAGTCAGATACTGATTAAGCCCTATTAGATCGCCAATTCGGACGTAGGCATTTATGTCTTTTAATATGTCAGGTGGGGGCAGATGACCGGGCTTTAGTTGCGACATTTTATAGGGAATTTCTATATTGTCTTCATGATAAATCCATCTGAGGCCAAGATGTAACTTGAGTTTATAAAGCAGATCAAGCACTTGCAGGGGTTTTGCCAAAAAGTCGTTGCAGCCCGCATTGATGGCATTGACACGGTCAGAAGGGTAAGCGTTTGAAGTCAATACCACAATCGGTGACGAATAGCCGTTTTGACGTAAACACACGGCGGTTTCAAACCCATCCATCTCAGGCATGGACAGATCTAGCAAAATCAGGTCAGGCGGATTTTCCTCGATTTTACTTAAACACTTTGCACCCGATCCTGCCTCATCCAGACAAAATCCCAAAGGTTCTAAAATACCCCTAATCATCTGCCGATGTTCCAGTTGGTCATCCACTACGAGTATCTTCTTTAAACTTTCCTGGTAACCAATTATAGAATAATGTTGCTGCGTTTTTTCTTGTTCACCGCCAAGATTGGCAAGGTAAAGGCGTACGGTAAACGTAGAACCTTGGCTGGGGACACTGTTAACGGTCAGTTCGCCGCCCATAATTTCAGTCAGGACTTTACTTATGGTCAGACCCAAGCCGCTGCCGGGCACTAAATTCTCATGTGGCGTTAATTGCGTAAACGGTTGGAAAATATGCTGTAACTGATCTTGCTGTATTCCTGTGCCGGTATCAATGACTTGAAACGTAGTGACACCGCAACTGTAGCCAATACGGAATAAGACCTCACCTTGATAAGTAAATTTGATGGCATTGCCCAGCAAATTAATCAAAATTTGCCCAACGCGTTTTTCATCGCCGCGAACCCGTTGCGGCAAGGTATTCATAATTTGGCAATTAAAAGCCAAGCCTTTGGCTTCAGCCTGGGGCTTAAAAATACTGAGCAAATGCTCAATAAAATTTGGGAAATCAATAGCTTCCTTACTGAGTTCAAATTTACAGGCTTCAATACGGGCAATATCCAGGATGTCTTCGATCAATGAGGATAAATGTTCGCCGCTGCGTTTTAAAATATCCACCGCTTGTCGTCGGTGTGCAGGGATGGTCGGGTCTTTGTGCAAGATATAAGCGTAGCCGATTATGCTATTCAGTGGGGTGCGTATTTCATGGCTCATATTGCTGAGGAATCGGCTTTTCGCCGTGTTTGCCCTGTCTGCCGCTTTGGTGGCTTCCTGCAATTTGGCATCGGTCTTCTTATGTTCCGCTATTTCCATCAATAAGCGTTGAGTTTGTTTGGCGGTTTCTTCATGGGCCACCCGTCGGCTTTCATCATTTAATATCAGCCACCAGGTACACAGCCCGATAAATACCAGCAACGAGGAGTAAACCTTAACAAAATTTCCCAGTAACAGATTAAATGAAGGCAAGTACCGTTCGGCACCCAGTAAATCCTGGTAGTAAATAATGCCGACAAACACGCTGGTAAGGATGGTAAGAAATGTAAACAGTAAACTAAAACGGATTAACCGTAACCGTGCCATCAATGTAAGCTGTTTGGGTAGGCAAGATTCAGCCAGCTTTTCCAGATAATCATCCAGCCGGAAGCCGGGTTTGCAGGCATCCATACAACTTGAATCCAGGGTGCAGCAAAGCGAGCAAATACTGCCTTCATAAAAAGGACAATAAGCCATATCTTCTTGCTCGAAATGGTTGGTGCAAATACTGCACTGGCTGAGCTTGTCTTGATTTTTATGCGAGTGGTAACGGGTCAGATAGCGTTTGCGGCCATAGAGCTTTGCCAGACAAGGCACCAGCAGGAACGCCAAACCCAGGGCGATGAATGCTGAAAAAGCCTGGGCATAAGCACCAAATAAACCCAAATATGCCAAAATTGAAACAACCGATGCACATAAGGTCGCGAGTGTGCCTACTGGATTAAGGTCAGGTAAATAAGCGCGTTTGAATTCAACGGTTTTGGGGCTGAGATGCAAGGGTTTATTAATCAATAAATCGGCGGCAACGGCACTAATCCAGGCTATTGAGATATTGGAAAATAAGCCCAATACTTTTTCTAACGCGTTAAAGACACCGAATTCCATCAGCAAAAGCGCGATAGAGACATTGAATAATAACCAGATAACTCGCCCCGGATGGCTGTGGGTTAACCGTGAAAAGAAATTCGACCAGGCTAAAGATCCGGCATAGGCATTGGTAACATTAATCTTGATTTGTGAAATGACGACAAACAACGTCGTCACTGCCAAGGCGGTACTGTTGTCAAACAATTCCCCGTACGCTATCAGGTACATTTGCGTCGGTTCATGTGCATGTTCAGGAACAATGCCGTGACGAATGGCAAGATGGGCAAGTAAGGCACCGCCAAGCTGCCTCAACATGCCAAACAAAATCCATCCAGGGCCTGCGGTCAGTGTTGCCGTCCACCAGCGTAGCCGATTACGGGCGGTGAGTTCTGGCATAAACCTAAGAAAGTCCACTTGCTCGCCGATTTGGGCAACCATAGAGAATGCGATAGTTGTTGCACCACCAAACATCAACCAGTTGAAACCTTGCCCACTGCCAGCAATCCAGAAGTACGTTTGCAGCGTCATGATGGCTTCAGGTTCGTGGATAAACACGGCGATATAAGGCGTTACCAATAACAATAGCCACAGCGGTTGGGTCCACAATTGCAGTCGGCTAATGGTGGTGATCCCGAAAGTGACCAGCGGAATAACAGTGACGGCACTGATAATATGGGCGATGGCGATAGGAATGTGCAAATACATCTCGATAGCCAGCGACATGATTGAGGCTTCGAGCGCAAATAAGGTGAACGTAAATGACGCGTAAATCAACGAAGTCACTGTCGAGCCGATATACCCAAAACCAGCGCTACGGGTCAGCAAATCAATATCAATGTTATAGCGGGCGGCATAATAACTAATCGGGAAGCTGGTAATAAAAATAATCAAGCCAACCGCTAAAATTGCCCAAACTGCGTTGGTAAAGCCATAGTTAACCGACAAAAAACCACCAATCGCCTCCAACACCAGGAACGAGGTCGAGCCGAAAGCGGTATTCGCCACCTGAAATTCCGACCATTTACGGAACGTACGGGGCGCAAACCGCAAGGCATAATCCTCCATGGTTTCGTCTGCGACCCATGCGTTATAGTCGCGGCGGATTTTAGAAACATTGTTATGGATAGGCTTCCCCGGTAATTTTTAACTAGCAGAATAAAAAACTATAAGCAAAAATTACGCCAAATCAAACCTGACATAGTAGCTAAGTTGCCGATTTGTCCAGCATACCTTATTGAATTTTAGAGTTATTTTGGTGCATTAGCGCACCTGTATGACGCATAACTATTGGCAGAAACAGGATCCGAAAGTTTACGTTTAGTCGATAATTCCAGAAGCCAGAACTGCCTTTTGTTATCAAATCATCTCAAAATTGTTTTTATGAATACAGTTACAGGAACTTAAGGGCTAGTGGCGGACATTTCGGTAAAGTTGTCATAAGGAACGACCACTACTCGGCTCCCCGCCTTGCAGCGAGGGAAACAGAGCCTGTCCTGAGCGTAGACGCTAAGCATTGCGAACACGCCTAGTGTCCAGCGATTCTGACCTTGAACCCGCATTGGCTTTTTTAAGGTAAGATTTTCCTGATTACCCTCCTGGTTTAATTTTGCCGAGAAGGGAATCGAACGAAACCAAACAGCGGCCACTTAATTCAAATCTGTAAGGAGCGGGCTCAGGATACCGCATAGAACTCCAGGTCTTCGTAAACTCATATCGCACGGAAAGGATGGTCTCAGTTTGGCTAATAAAGCACTCTGCGTGCATTAGCAAATTTCATAGTTGGTGAGTTCGCCAAAATGAGTGGGGTTTGATTTACATGCCAGACAAAGGAAAAAGATATTTAAATCACAGCGAGGCGAATACTAAAACAAAAAATTGAAGAGTTGTTGTTAATCATACTTATGGAGTTATCCATGATTTAGCGGTTAAACTAATCAAGGATTGTTCATTTTCTCCATGACTTTCGTTTTGCTCCTTAATTTCAACCTTAGATTGGAAACATGACTCATGAAACTAAGAATTAAATTCAATTTGGTGTTGGGCTTGGCCAGTTTGGTGGGTATGGTTTGTTCGGCGTTGTTTTCATATTATTTATTGCAAGCAAACGCCCGTGAAGAGGTATTAAACACAGCGCGTATCATGATGGAAAGTGCAATTGCCGTAAGAAACTACACCATCAATGAGATTAAACCTTTACTCGCGACGCAGGAAAAGCGCAGATTCTTACCGCAAACTGTCCCGGCCTATTCAGCAAATCGCTATATCTTTGAATTGCAGAAAAATAACCCAGACTATAGTTATAAAGAAGCCACTTTAAACCCAACCAACCCGATTAATCGAACTTCTGACTGGGAAACCGATGTGGTGACGTGGTTTAAAAGTCACGCTGACCAAGAAGAATTAATTGGTGAGCGTGATACTGCAACGGGTCGAGCTTTATATATGAGTAAGCCGATTAAAATCACCAATCCCAGTTGTTTGACCTGTCACAGCACACCCGAACAGGCGCCAAAAAAACTTATTGAGGCGTATGGCGATGCCAATGGTTTTGGCTGGAAAATGGACGAAATTATTGGAGCACAAATTGTTTCTGTGCCGATGTCATTGCCGCTGCAACGGGCGGATAAAACGTTTTATAGTTTTTTAATTTCAATTGTCAGTGTGTTTGTTGTCATTGGCATTTTGTTGAATATTTTGCTGCATTTTATTGTGATAAAACCCATGATCAAGATTGCTAAACAAGCCGATCGAGTGAGCATGGGTGAATTAAACATTGCTGAGATCAACATCAAAGGCAATGATGAAATTGCTTCAGTTAGTCAATCGTTTAACCGTATGCATCGAAGTTTAATCAACGCCTTTAAGATGCTAGATGATGCCGATGAATCATAGTATTTAAATCAGCATATGCTCATTACTAATTTTCCGCAGCAATTAGGTAAATACAGAATTGACTCCCAGCTAGGGCAAGGTGCTATGGGCGTGGTCTATAAAGCGTTTGATACTGAAATCGAACGCGAAGTTGCGATTAAAATTCTTCATGACCATGTTTTATCGGGTGACATGGGTGAGGAATTAGTCCGTCGTTTTGCCCACGAAGTCAAAGCCGCCGCTCGTTGTCAGCATCCTAATATCGTTACGGTTTATGATTACGGCGTAAGCAAAAACCAGCCTTATATGGTCATGGAGTATGTCAAAGGTATTGACTTACAGATTTTTTTAAAATCCACCCAAACATTAACGGCCGAGCAAAGTGTTAATTTAATTTTAAAGGTCCTTGATGCACTTCAATGCGCTCATTCGATGGGCGTTGTTCACAGAGATATCAAGCCAGCCAATATTATATTGCTCGATAACGGTCAAATTAAAGTGACCGATTTTGGTGTAGCGCGAATTGATAGCTCCGATTTAACTCAAGTCGGCGATGTGATGGGCACCCCTTCTTATATGTCACCCGAGGCACGAAGTGGGCTTTCGGTCACTGCTAGTTCTGACTTATATGCCACAGCTCTTGTTCTGCTAGAGATTCTCATTAACAAACGCGTCAATAACAAAAATATAGATCATTCAAGCATAGTAGCGTTATTGGAAGCGCGAGATGTATCTCCTCTGCTGATCAGTAAATTTGCCGAGGTCATAACAAAAGCATTGCAGCCTGATCCTCAACAGCGTTATGCCGATGCGCTGTCTTTTTCTAAAGCGCTTGCCACTCTATTAGAAACCGGATTAGATTATTATCAATTAACCAACGATTTAGCTGCGACGGTACTAATTGTTAAAAGCACTTTTCAAAAAGCCACATCACAGGATAATACGGATTCATTATTGCAATCAGCAATCTCTTCGCTCGTGTTGCAAAGTCAATTATCGTTAATAGAAAAAAATTTAACGCATTACCTAGGCCCCGTCGCCAAAATGTTGGTCAAAAAACAGGCAAAAAATACAGACAATCTTAATCAATTAATAAATTCTTTAGTAACACATATTCCTTCCGAAATAGATCGGCAAAATTTTAGGTATAGTCTTGATTTTTCAACGCACGATAAAAGCGATGAATTAATAGGTCATCGTTCAAACCTGTCCAAGACCCGTGAATCCGAAAACCCTTTATTTAGCACTGATTATATCGAACGATTAACCGCCGATTTAACCCAGTATTTAGGACCCGTTGCTAAACATGTTATGAAATCAACGTTAAAAAAAGTAAACACCAAAGAAGCACTGTGTAGTTGCTTAGCCGACAAAATTCCTAATCTAAAAGAGCGTACTGAGTTTTTAAAAAATCGTAATTACTCGGAGTAGGTAAACTCTATTGGTAATGTTTTGAACTAAAATCCTTAATATTAAACCAATTTCAACGTGATACTGCTGCACTACAAAATTTATAAATACCACCATGAATAAAGATCATTTAACAACCCTAATTTGATGGAGTAAGGTTTCAACTGAATCTTTTTTGTGTGGAGCTATTTATGAATATCCTGGTTAAATTCGTAGCCGTATTATTGATGTTTGCAATTGAAGTTGCGGCGGACACGGGATCAAACTTTGACATCATTGCCAATCTCGATACCGGGCCTGGCAATGTTACCGTGATGGATAACGGGCGGATCATCATGAGTATGCATCAGTTTTACCAACCGAAATACACGGTGGTTGAATATAAGGACAAGGCACTGGTGCCATTTCCGAATAAGGAGTTATCGGCTGCGGATTCCAAATCAGAATTGAAACTTGATTCTGTTCTAGGCATTCGATCTGCCAACGGCATCGTATGGATGCTGGATAATGGTATGCGTAGCGGTGTAACGCCTAAGCTGGTGGGGTGGGATACCAAAACCAATAAACTACATCAGGTCATAAGGTTACCGCCCCCGATAGCACCCAAGGATGAATTTGTTAACGATTTTACCGTTGATACCCGTCATCATCATATTTTTATCAGCGATCCTGCGGGTGGTGCAAATGCCGCACTGATTGTCGTCAACCTGAACACGGGAACGGCGAGGCGCGTACTTGAGGGGCATGCCAGCGTGATTCCTGAAAATATCGACTTGATCATTGATAAGGTGCCGATTCAGGTTAAGGATAAATCCGAGCAACTGGTTCGTTCTCACATTGGAGTCAACCCGATTACCGAAGACTTGGACAACGAATGGGTTTATTTCGCCCCGATGCACGGATTCAGCCTATACCGGATAAGAGCAGATGACTTGGTGAATGAAAAACTGGATGCCAAGGTTTTGGCAAGCCGAGTTGAACGCTATAGCGATAAGCCGATTTCGGACGGCATTACGATAGATAAGGATAACAACATTTATCTAGGCGATTTGGCGAATAATGCGATTGGCGTTATTTCTCCGGACAGGAAATATCGGCGACTTGCCGAGGATTCAAAGCTTTCTTGGGTTGATTCATTTTGCTTTGGACCGGCAGGACAATTGTATGCTGTGGTTAATCGACTGCATCAATCTGCAATATTGAATGGCGGGGTATTGAAAGCTAAACCGCCTTTTTATCTGCTAAAGGTTAAATCCCTGGCTTCCGGCTTGCCTGGGCGATAAAACAAGATTCATGCGTTATCTATGTTCCGGCCAATCACTGTAATCTTGTCCCGTAACCAACTATGGGCAGGGTCTTTGTCCCGTAATGGATGCCAGATCATGACTAAGTCGTAGGTTGGAAGTTCGATAGGAACTGGGTATATTTCTAAGGGCACGAACTTGGTAAACCGTTTAGCAAGCTTATAGGGGAGCGATAAAATCATGTCCGTTTGCGCAACGATTAACGGTGCGGATAGAAAGTTGGGGACAATTAATTTAATTCGCCGTTCTTGTCCCATTTCCGCCAAGTATTGGTCGATAATGCCCGCCGGGGTTCCTTTCCAGGATATAAGCATGTGCGGAACAGCTATGTATTCTTCCAGTGATGGTTCGCGTTGAATGATAGGATGATTTTTCCTGACGACACAAACCATTTGGTCGCCAAATAAAGTTTGGCAACTCAAATGCGCAGGCGGATTTAAGATCGATATGAAGCCGAGCACAACATCAAGACTGCCGTTTTCCAGTTGGGTAACCGGAAATGATGCCTCTGTGCGTTTGACATGAATATCAATGCCTGGTGCCGGTTGCTCGATTAATTCCGACAATTGCGGCATTAACAAAAACTCAATGTAGTCCGTAGCGGCTAGTGCAAAATGTCGTTGGCTGGTGCTAGCCTCAAATTCGATAGGCGGCTGCACGAGCTGTTCCATATCAGCCAGTAAAACTCTAACCGGCTCAATCAAGGCGAGCGCACGTTGCGTTGGCTTCATCCCGGTAGGCGTTTTCACCAGTAAAGGATCATCCAGTTGTTGGCGCAGTCTGTGCAGAATATGGCTCATCGCCGATTGGGTAACAAACATCTGTTCCGCAGCGCGAGTCACGTTTAACTCCCGCATAAGCACATCAAATGCCACCAGTAAATTGAGGTCAAATGTTCTTAATGAAGACATTGGCGTATTTTCTTAATGGTCAAAATCGTTTTGATTTAACTAAATAGTAACCAAATTAAGTGCTTATCGGCTATGAATTACGTCAATGAGCACATGAAATTTATACATTTAACAAAGCTGCTGTTTCAACCTATTGTATGTCCCAAGCGTGCTGTTTGGTTTCAATCGTTCCCTCCTCAAGGACAGGTAGCAAACTAGGACGGCATGCTCATCTTTTCTGGATAAGTCTATCAGACTTATGTATCGCTTATTAGGAGAAACAAGTATGTCTGCAAATCTTTCAACCCGAACATTTCGGCCTTATACCGGAGAAAAAGCCCGGATCACCCGCGCCTACGATTATCTCATTCTGGTATTGGCGCTTTTTTTGTTTATCGGAACCTTTCACCTGCATTTTATACTCACCGTAGGCGACTGGGACTTCTGGGTGGACTGGAAAGACAGGGAGTGGTGGCCGCTGGTCACCCCGCTCATGGGCATCACCTTTCCGGCGGCTGTGCAAGCTGTCATGTGGGGTAAGTTCCGCCTGCCACTGGGCGCCACCTTGTGTGTTGCGTGCTTGTCGATTGGCACCTGGATATGCCGTATCTTTGCCTACCATTACTGGAATTATTTTCCCATCAACATGGTGCTGCCCTCTACCATGCTTCCAGGGGCGTTGTTCCTCGATGCCATCCTCATGTTGAGCAACAGCCTGACAGTGACCGCGATTATCGGTGGGTCGGCTTTTGCGCTGTTGTTCTACCCCAGTAACTGGCCTATCTTCGGCATGTTCCATGTCCCAGTTGAATCGGGTAATAGCCAGTTGACAGTGGCCGATATGTTTGGCTTCCAGTACATACGTACCGGTATGCCCGAATATCTCCGAATTATTGAGCGCGGGACGTTGCGGACTTACGGCCAAATAGCGGCACCGCTTTCGGCATTCTGCTCTGCCATATTTTGCATCCTGATGTATACCCTTTGGTGGCATATCGGGAATTGGTTTGCAACCACCCGTTACCTTAACAAAATCTAAGGGAGATAGTTTATGAAAACATTACTAACAAATGAATCTCTTTTACAAGGCCAAAAAGGCACTCAGGTGCAGATTCACACAAAAGCGGTATGCGCACAAACAGTCGAAGGACAACAGCAAATGTTCCTAAAGTGCCTAATGTTCGTCGCCTTAATCCTTTCGGTGTACATGCTCACGCTTCAGCCCGTCATGGCGCACGGGGAAAAAGCGTTGGAACCGTTTGTCCGCATGCGTACGATCCAGTGGTATGACGTGCAATGGTCGAAGCAGAAATTCAATGTCAATGATGAGGTCAGCGTAAGCGGGAAATTTCATGTGGCCGAAGACTGGCCCAACAGCATAGCCAAGCCGGATGCGGCATTTTTGAATATATCGACACCGGGGCCCGTCCTGATCCGGACTGAACGGTATTTAAACGGTAAACCTTATATGAATTCGGTGGCCTTGCAGCCGGGCGGCGATTACGATTTCAAGGTTGTCCTGAAAGGACGTTTGCCAGGACATTACCACATCCATCCCTTCTTTAACCTGAAAGATACGGGTCAAGTGATGGGGCCTGGCGCATGGTTGGATATTGCAGGGGAAGCATCGGATTTTTCCAATGACATCCAAACCATTAATGGTGAGATGATCAATATGGAAACTTATGGCCTGAGTAACGGTATATTCTGGCACAGTTTCTGGGCTTTACTGGCAACGGCTTGGCTGCTCTGGTGGGTCCGGCGGCCATTATTTATCGAACGGTACCGGATGTTGCAAGCAGGTATGGAAGACACTCTGGTTACCCCTCTGGATAAACACATCGGCAAAGCCATTTTAATCGGCGTACCGCTGCTTGTGTTTGCATTCTACACAATGACGACTAATAAGTACCCCAAAGCGATTCCATTACAGACTTCTTTGGACCAAATCCTGCCGCTCTCTGCTCAAGTCAATGCTGGCGTAGTCGATGTCGAAACCGTACGGGCAGAGTACCGTATACCGGAGAGAACGATGAAATTTAACTTCAAAATAAAGAATGGCAGCGATAAGCCAATTCAAATCGGCGAGTTCGCTACCGGCAATATACGCTTTCTCAACAAAGCAGTTCCTGAGCCCAATTCAAGCAATGCTGAAAGCGCAGTGGCGGCGGATGGCTTGAGCCTGGACAATCCAGCGCCTATCCAACCCGGCGAACAACGCACGGTGACCATGACCGCAAGCGATGGGCTGTGGGAGTCGGAACGGCTAGACGGCCTGATTAACGATGCCGACAGCCGGATAGGCGGCTTGCTGTTTTTCTTTGACAACGAGGGTGGACGCTATATCTCCAGCATCACCGCCGCCGTCATCCCCAAATTTAATTAACTCAATTGGTCTCAAGAGGACAACATCATGGCTACAACAACTGAACAAGTCAAAGTAATCACCGAACAGAAAAAAATTCCGCCTTGGTATTTGAAGGACTTATACCGTTATATTTCCGGCTTTGCCTTATTGGGTATCATCTACATGGGGCTTCGTGTCTACCAAGGCGCATTTGCGGTTTCAACGGGACTTGATTCCAGCGAACCGGCGTTTGAGGTCTACTGGATGCGGCTGTTTCATATTGAATTATGGAGCCTTTTCTTATTTGCGACCGGATCGTGGGGGTATTTATGGTTTTCCCGTGATCGTAACCTGGACAAGATTGAACCTAAGGAGGAGTTGCGGCGTTATTTTACCCTGACCATGTGGATCAGTATCTACACTTTTGCGGTGTACTGGGCCGGCAGTTATTTCGCCGAACAGGACAATTCCTGGCATCAGGTCGCCATCCGCGACACGCCGTTCACCGCCAACCACATCATTGTGTTTTATTTATGCTTTCCCCTGTATATCATTTTGGGCAGTTGTTCCTGGCTCTATGCCAGAACCCGGTTGCCGCTTTATGCCAAGGGCATTTCGCTGCCGTTGACATTGGCTGTAGTTGGGCCGTTCATGATCCTGGTCAGCGTCGGCTTCAATGAATGGGGGCATACCTTCTGGTACAGGGAGGAGTTCTTTGCTGCACCAATTCATTGGGGTTTTGTAATCGGCGGTTGGTTCGGTCTCGCAGTGGGAGGTATTTTGCTGCAAGCAGTAGCCCGAATGATAGAACTAATCGATAAACTGGAAGACGCCCCCTAATCCTACGGAGTCTCCGATGATGTCCTTAACTAAGTTAAGGACAAACGGTAATTTATTGATTTAGTTTACCGTCTGTTTATTGTTCTTGTTCGTGGTGAGCTTGTCGAACCATGAACGAAAGCAACTTATTTCAGGGGTTCCCTATTTTGCCTGAAATCACTACTTTTATTTTTCCGGGCAAAGGGTTGAAGTGAGAATTACTCAGACAATGGAAAATGATAAATCCACCGGCATTCATTATGCCTGGATCGTACTCGCTGTCACCTTTGCCTGTTTGTTCGTTGCTTCGGTGCTTCGGTCTGTTCCGGGCATTATCATGATGTCCCTGGAGCAAGAATTTCACTGGAGCAGGGAAACCATATCCGGTGCTGTTTCCATCAACCTGCTGCTGTTCGGGCTTGCAGGCCCTTTTTTAGGCAGGTTGATGGATTTATATGGTACGAAAACCATCACCTTGATAATGATTGCTCTGGTGACATTGGGGGCAGGTGGCAGCATTTTCATGCAGGAACCCTGGCAACTGTATTTGTTTTGGGGCGTGATCATTGGCGCAGGTTCGGGAGGAACCTCAATAGTGATGGGTTCTGCCGTTGTTAACCGCTGGTTTAAAGAGCGGCGTGGTTTGGCTTTGGGTATCCTGGGTGCCGCCTTTTCGTCAGGCCAGTTAATTTTCACGCCTATCATTATGAGCCTGAATATTCACCTGGGCTGGCGGGATGCAACCTTATTCATTGTGTTATTGCTGGGCTTGGTCGTATTACCGCTGGTCATGAAGTTCATGGCTGATAATCCCGGCTTAAAGGGAATGGAACCCTATGGAGCAAATGGGGTTGCTGCACCGGTGATTCCTCCTGACTCGAATCCGATGCGGTTGGCAATGGCGAACCCTCAATTCTGGTTATTGGCCTTCAGTTTTGGTATCTGTGGCTTTACGACATCAGGTCTGCTCCAGACGCACTTGATTCCACACGGCATTGAGCATGGATTCTCGGAAATGACGATGGCAGTCTCGATGGGTTTAATGGGCGCTACCGATATGGTAGGTACGATTTTTTCCGGCTGGCTGTGCGATCGTTTCGGCAAACGCTGGCCACTGGCGATTTATTATATGCTTCGGGGAGTTTCATTAATGCTTTTGCCGTATGTCGAGTCAACCGGGCAACTCATGGCATTTTCCGTCGTCTATGGACTGAATTGGTTATCGACAGTCCCGGCAACATCTGCACTCACTTCTGATTTGTTTGGGAAGCAAAATGTAGGTGTGATATTCGGATGGATTTGCTTTGCCCATCAAATAGGCGCGGCGTTAGCGTCTTACGGTGCCAGTTATCTGCATAATTTAGCCGGGAATTACACTTTGGCCTTTATGACATCCGGGCTATTTGCTTTAGTCGCTACTGGGCTTGTGGTTTTGATTCGGGAACGAAACGGTATAGATTTTGTTCCACCGCTTAATAAAGAGATATAGTGTTTTAAGAGCAAAATATACCACAGTCTCCTGTGGGTCGGTTTTGTCGATTTTATTCCTACCTAAAAACAAAATCAGCCAGTGTCGGTTATTGAGAAACGGTTTTTACTTCTGCTAAAAAAATTCACAAGTTCTCAGTTTTCGATAACACCTTAAAAAAGCCCGCCTAGCTATTACCCACTTTCAAAAAATCAAGTAAAATCCTCCCCTTTTCAATTAGGTGGCCATTATGACTGAAGTGTTGTTTTGTTTGAGCGTTGGGTTTGTCGGTTATGTTGTTTATGTGCTTTTGGACGAGCAAATGGCGGTCAATTCTGGTGTCCCAGAAGAGCCGGTTGTAATAGTTAAACCTTCAAGACCTAGAGCGCCCCGAAAAACTGCGACAGATGCGAAGACTAAATCAACTGCAGCTGTGAAAGAGAGTGCACCAGAACCCGTTAATTTAACCACAGATGCCATTCTCACTTACTTGGGCAAAAATGGTCTCACCACTGTTGCGAAACTAAGCAGGGAGCTTCCAGAAAGCAGAAAAATGATCCAAGACAGGATCGACCAGTTAATCCAAGAAGGTGCCATATCGCTATCAACAGTTCGTAATGCCAAGGCTGTGGCCTTAAATACCTAGCCACCCTGGGTTCGGTTTGTCAGGAAAGACGGCCTTTCAAAGCAATTACTAATGAAACGTTTGTTTTTTGCGCTTTGGCCAGACGAAAGCACTCGGCAGCAATGCGTAAGAATAGGCAATGCTGTTGTGACCGAAAAAGCCCGACCAGTTCAAGCCGCCAATATCCATGTTACCCTGTTATTTTTAGGCGATATCGCTTCTGATAAAGAAGAAGGTTTTAAACAAGCGCTGGCAACTATTCCAGTCCCTACATTAACCCTTTGCTTTGATAACCTCAGTTTCTGGAAAAAACCCGGTATTTCATGTCTGACCACAACCGACCCTAATCCAGAGATAGGAATGTTCGTTGAAATATTATCAAGACTGGCCAGGAAACTGGACATCCCTATTGATGACCGCCCCTTTAAACCGCACGTCACCCTGGTAAAAAAAGCGAAAACTCAAACGTCATTGGAATTTGATCCCATCATTTGGCATTCAAACTCCTTTTGTCTTGTTGAATCCTGTCGATTTTCAAACGGAATTGAATACCGGATTGTTGAAAAGTGGGAAGGCAAATAAAATCTAAGCCAAAAATATGGGATGCCTACCCTATTGATTCGGCCTTATGAAGATTTAACTTCCGTTCGCCTTGAGCCTGTCGAAAGACTTATGTGCTTCGACTCACTCAGCACGAACGGTTCAAACATCAACAGGCCGAATCAATAGTTTTTTATCGAACGTCTATCAGTTGGCTTCTAAAGAATTCCAAATATTCAATTGGTTATAAACATGCTATACCAAAAACTCCTCGTTCTCCATTGCAATGGTATGGACTCCTCCGCCGTTTGTTTGGAAAGTTAATTCTACCAATCTGGCGCATCGATGCCGCAAGGTGGGAGGAGTCCATCCCATTGGTTTGAAGTATTTCAATAAATTTACAAATCAACCATCTGTAAATATTGAAAAATCTCAAAATGATCAATTTCAGCCAAGCTTATATCTGTCAATTGTGACGGTGACAAATTGCCAGGAACTATTGCATATTTTTACTGTGAAATAGTTCCTGGCGTTAAGTTTGAAATTTCCTTAAAGTAGGAACATACAAAAAAACTAACGAAGGACATAATCAATCGAGTCTGACAACATAGATATGATTGAGAAAAAACAATGCGAATTACAGATTCGATTCAGTATTTTCCAGGTGATATCTATAACACATCCCAACTCAGAGAAGTGATGTCCCAGGACATTGAACGTTGGGTATCAATGCCACAACTTTTTGACACAGAAGAATGCAAAGATATTTTCAATGACAGTTTTTTTGAACGCCTTGGCGTAAAACAGCGCTACCTAGTAGTTGACCCGGCCAATCCGAGCCAATGGTGGCGCAAGTACCAGGGGACTAGCCCTATTTCCAACGAGGGTGCAAAATCCTATCTTCGCTTTATGGAAGGCAAGGAGCCTTTAAGAACGAAAGATCGCCTTATCGTTGTTTCAAACGTTTTTGACACAACATCTCCTGGGATCGGTGTTACCGTACTCGCCTGTATAGCAGAACAGCAGCCTGGATTTGTTTCTCCAAGCATTCTTCCTATTAGTGGTGATGGCTGTAGCGGTTTTATTTCGGCCATGCACGAAGCGGATGTTTGGCTTCGTGCGAACCCTGGGTCAAAAGTAGTTATTGTTTCCTGCGAAGTAAGCAGTCCTTATTTCTGGAGTCCAAGTCTCTTGGAAAACCTAGAGCAAGCAATGTCATCGACTTCTGATCGAAGTATCCAGCTGAAATTGGCCCATATGATCAGAGGGTTATTTATTCAACGCTTCCTCTTTGGCGATGGTTGTGTTGCCGCTCTTTGTGTTGATGATAAAACAGAAGAAGCCGGCATCCAAATAAAAGGATTTCACCGATGGACAAATTTGAATCCAATGGACAGGCATCTTCTTAAGATCGTCGGGATAGGAACTGAGTCGGGAAAATTTCCTTCCTTTGGATTCTTTTCACAAGAAATTAAGGAGCTTACTGCGCGACTTTTGTCAGACTATCTCCCACGAGTACGAAATGTGCTCGACAATCTGGGGCGACGCCCAGATGCATTTGCAGTCCATGCAGGGTCAGGCCCTATTCTTGATCTTGTGCAAAATTCTTTGTCGCTCACGGACATAGAGATTGAGCCTTCTCGCGCTGTTCTTCGTAAATATGGAAACCTCAATTCGGCTACTGGCGCAGCAATACTACATTTGTTGCAGACATCTAAGCAACCATCGGACACTTTTTGTGTATTTTTTGGCGTTGGCTTCACCATGCAAGTGGCGAATTTATGAATCAAAAACATGATGCATAATTCCAAAAAATTGACTAAAAGTGAATTCTGGTTTCTTTTTTTGGATCAAAATCTGCCAAGTTTGGAGTCTTTTGGACGGTAACTCTTTATAAGATCTATTCCATTAAGTCCGCATTTATTGAGAAGGATTAAAATGGACTTAACATTTTAAGGTTCAAAACCTTAATATTGTGCCCTTAGCCTCAATAGTGTTCAGCTTACAGGGGCAGATAATGAAAAAACTATTAGTTTTAATGTCTTTTTAGGGTTTGCACTCATCGTACAGGGCTGCGCCATATATCCTTCCTTACGGTTCTACCATAGCTTACGGATATCGGCCTTATGGAAATTTCGTTTGGGGCGGACATCATGGTTGGGGTGGCGGCCATGGCTGGGGACACGGACACCACTGGCACTGATATTTCTGCAATAGTTTTTTTGATGCCCTTAAATATTTCTCGTTTGGGTTAAGGCAACTTTCCAAATAGCTTAAAGCTTCATCAAGGTCGCCTCTGTTACTTTAAGCCTTTTGAAGTATTGCTTGCAAAGCGTTTTCAGCCGCTTGCAGGGATTGGTCAAAAGTATCGGTCGATGTTGAAGTGCGTTTGGTAGTTTTGGGCAATTTTTTACCGGGAATCAAGGGATGTAATGCCTGCAACAACAGGAAGCACCATAACGCGGCGATAACACTATTGCCATTAGCCAATACCCCATAAACCGCACTGGCACTGACTAAACATAACCCCAAATCGGCTAACACAGCAAGTACGCCGGAGTAGCACAACAAGGAACGGTTTAACCAGATCATTGCCAGATAGATCAATAACAAGGTGTTAAACCGGTCAACTGTGAATAGGCAGATCAGCAATGCGCTTATGTTAATCAATAGCAATATTATTCGGCCTGCTGGCAAATGGCTTTGCCGGTTTAAATAACCGAGATAACAAAAAACGATGATTGAGAGGTTTAATTTGGTGCTTAACTGTCCGGTAAAAAATTGGCTGAATATGAAATCGTTGGCTGCGGCTAAGCAGGTTAACGCCAAGGCAATGACTATTTGTTGCAGTAAAGCATTGGGTTTCATGATTTATCTCCTTTGTGTGATGCTTCGGCATGGCGCTGTTTTTCATAGAGAAAGGCCAAGTCAACATCATCCTGCGTTATCGTTGTGTTCGATCCGGTCACGGTAGAGGCATGGCTAGATTCGGTCTGCTCGGCAAATAACGCCAGTTTGTCGCGTATGGCTTGCAATTTTTCCTTGCGTTCGTCGGTTTCCTTGATTTTCTGGTTTCTTTCTTCATTGATGTTTTTTGTTTGTCGTGACAATTCATTAAGCGACAGTTCGGCTTGCAGTTTTTTCCTGATGACCGATTTTGCCAAGACTTCATTTTTTTCAGCCAGACAAAAGTGCAATTGTTGCTGTAGTTCCTGAATGTTCGCGGTCAGGGCTTGTTGCTTTTCTTGCAAGCGTTCTTGTTGCCTGGACAACGCATCGATGGCTAACGATGCATTGTCGATCTCATCCTGCATATCCCGCACAGCCTGTTTCAGGATGGATTCCGGTTCTTCCAGGCTGTCCAGGATGCCGTGT
>Ga0302321_100000279_pt1 | contig 45626 bp, 25 predicted proteins | sample Fen_T0_1_FD_202505 | JGI IMG/M metagenome (GOLD analysis project Ga0302321, IMG submission 202505) | Peat permafrost microbial communities from Stordalen Mire near Abisko, Sweden - Fen_T0_1 | ecosystem: Environmental > Terrestrial > Soil > Wetlands > Permafrost | place: Sweden: Abisko... | reverse complement strand
GTGCGCGGTACCACGAGGAGGCTCTATTGGCCCTCAAAGAGACCCCTATCGCATGCATCGTGGATGCTTCGGTGCGGAGCTCGGGACAACGGCTGCCGTACGACCTTCACAGGGTGAATTCGCGGACGTTTCATCCAAAAGTGTTCTTGTTGGTTTTCGAAAATGAGGCGCGCCTGGCTGTAGGTTCAGGCAATGTCACCAAGTCTGGACTTGAGCAGAACACGGAACTGTTCTTTATCCGAAGCCTCCGCTACGACGAGCCGTGCGACGTCCTATTGCTTCGGGAAGCCGATGAGTTTATCGGCCAGTGTCAGACCCTTTCCAAGACACCGGGAACCCAACTCGACCTAGTCCGCAGAGCACTTATGAACCGACTGCGGCTGGCCCCCAATTCCGCTGCCGACATGCCACGTGAGATGCGATTCGTCAGCTCGTTCGGTGGCGCCTTGCTCGACGTGTTCAATCAGGCGCTCCACAAGGATGCGAAACTTACCCGAGTCGGCGTGCTTGCCCCGTTCTTCGAACAGGACGATGTGGCTGTGGCAGATCCTGAGCATGGGATGCAGGCGCTGCTCTCGGACTTGCTGAACCTGAGGCTCCCCGCAACGAAGGATGTCGTGCTCGACATCGGTGCTCCCTGGGACGATGCTCCACTGTCCGCACCCATGGCAGCCGGACCATCGTCGCTGGACGAGGGCAAGGGAGCGCTCTGGGCCTGGCGTCGTTGCGAAGAGCTCGATGACAACACGGTCGAGCGAATGAGTTACTTCACGCTGGGCGATGCGAAGGCGAAACTGATCAAGGCCATCGACGCAGCGGGCAAGGCATGTCACTTCGAGCGCGAGCAGTTGACCGAAGAAATTGCCGCGGGTCGGCTTTGGCGCATCGACCGCCCACAGGTGCACGCACCAAAGACGATCCTCGAACGCATTGCCGAGGATCGCACCGTCAACCTCTGGCTGCATCCAAGCGCCGAGCTCGCGCCAGAAGTTGGGGTACGGCGACGTCCGCTGCACGCAAAGGTCGTGCTCGTCACATCGACCTATCGCGGGCGCGTGTCTACCCTTGCCTTGATTGGCTCGGCAAACGCGTCTCGGGCTGCGCTTTGTCGTGGAGTCGTCCATCGGGGCAATGTGGAGGCCTGTGTGCTTTGCCGATTCGATCGCGAGGTCACCATCCAGGACGTGCTGCAATCACTGGTGAAGTACAGACTCGATGGCGTTGACCTCATCGAGCGACTGTCCCCCGCCCCAGACTACGTTGACCTCTCGTACTGGGTACAGGACGTGGTGCACGACGCAACTGCGCGAACGCTCTCGGTAACGTGGAACAACCACGGTCCCGCGCCGCTCGGTGCCTGGAAGCTCCGGTATTGCGCTCGGGCGTTGGCGCAAGGAACCGACGCACCGAAGGAACTCACACTCGTAGAAGGGTTCGACCTCGACGCAGCCAGCGCCGAACTCACGCTCGTGGCCGGTGGCACTGAGTGGCACCTACCGATAAGGGTTCTCGATCTCGTGGCCCTGCCAACATCCCCCATGCTCGCCCAGTTAGGCCTGCGAGAACTGCTCGCCCTGCTGGGTCGTCGCGTAGGAAGTGAGCGTCTAGCGACCCTACGTGCTCAACGCGGGCCAACAGGGGTCGCCAGCGTGCTCGACGCCGTCTTCGGGGAGGGTTTCGGTCCGACGGACGTGTTCAAGGCTTGGTGGGGCGCGGTCGAGGACTTGAGCCTGGCCACGAGCTACGCAGCATTTCGTTATCGCCTTGAGGGCCCGATGGGCGCACTGGCAACTTGGAATCACCTGCGCAAAGTGCCCGAAAGCGAGCTCTCTCCCGATGAGGTGTGGGTCTACGGTTGTGAGCTCCTCAAAGAGCTTACTTCGTTTGAGCTTCCTTCGGGACCGGACACCCTGGACAAGCAAGCGTTGCTTGGGGAAGTACGCAGAAGCCTCGCAACCGAACTAGTCCAGTTGGCCCCCAGCGGGAACGGTCAAACCTGGCTTGCGGCCGTCTCGCAGTTCTACGGCGTCGGAGCAATCCATGACCGAGCATAATCGCGCTTGGCTTCGCAGCTTCCTGCGCCTTGATGCGCGCGCCGCCGAGGGAACAACAGTGCCTGCCCGTGACGTCGAACGCCAAGAGGACACGGTCTTGCGCGCCCTGACACTGCTTGACAGCGAGCCAGGCGTCGTCTTAGCCGACGAGGTGGGTATGGGCAAAACCTACGAAGCCCTTGGTGTCATTGCGGCCCGGACCCATTTGATGCCCGACGCTCACACGCTGATCCTCACGCCGGGCCCCGACCTCAACACGAAATGGGTCAAGGAGCTGGACGCGTTCGGTGACCGTTCGCGGCCGATGTATGAGGGGTTCAAGCATCGGATCTGCGCTGCCACTACGTTGGCTGAATTGGTCGAGGGCCTCCAAAATAGGGCAATTGTTGTAGCTCCAGTCAGCATCTTCGCCGGCAGCCGAAGCAATAGCGATCAAGCGTATCTACTTTGCGCGTGGGCTGATAGCAGAGGCAAGGACGGGCCCCAGCATGCGGCGATGTTCCGCAGGTACCGCAACAACACGCTTGAGCGGGTGCAATACAGGCACCTGAAGTTCTTGGGTGCCTTCGACTGGGAAGCGGTACAGCCGGCGCTCGACATGGCACTCGAAGCGCACAAGCGCCAAGACTCAGGCTCACTCGACCATCTCTGGGAAAGCGAGGGCTACGCGGGCTTTGAGAAGTCGAACCTAGTCGACGGAGCCCTGACGGATCTCCGCTTTCGGATCCTCGGTGGCCTCGTGCCGGAGCTCGAACTACTCGTCGTAGACGAAGCCCACAAGCTCAAGAACCCGGGTTCCGTTCGCGCCACTGGAGTCCGCACCGTCTTCGAGAAGCGTTTCAACAAGGCACTATTCCTCACTGCCACGCCATTCCAGCTAACCGTGGACGAGCTTGGGCAAGTATTTGCGCTCTTCGGGCTTGCCAAGAACGCCCCATCAAACCTCCAAGAGCGCTCCGCTAGCCTCCTGGCGGACGTCCACAAATACACCAAAGCCTACGACGAACTAGACCGCGTTTGGCGCGGCCTTGACGGGGCTGGCGCAGAGGACTTTGAACGTTGGTTTGGAGAGCACCCCGATCTCACGGGTGAACCTGAAGATCCTACACTTCGCGCCGTGGTCGATCTTGCGCGAGGACTGCTCGCACTCAAGCAAGATAGCATCGAGCCCAAGTTCCGCTCCTGGATGATTCGCAGCCTACGCGAGGACAAACGCAAATACCGGAAAACGAAGACCGAACGACTGCGCCCTACCGGTGGCGATGCAGTACCATTCCTGCTTTACGAGCGATTCATCGCCGAGCTATTTCGCACGAAGTCACGAACCCACAAAGCTGCTGTTCAAATCAACATGGTGTCGTCCTTCGGCGCCGCGCGCGAGGGAGCTCTGCTGTCTGACGAAGTGCGCACGAACCTTGAGCCCTCTGCAGAGTCCTACCGAACGCTACTACAAAAAGTAGTGGGCGATCTGCGCGGCAACGGCGGCAGTCATCCTAAACTCGCACACGTCGTCATGGACGTCCTAGCGGCCGCCGAACAAGGAGAAAAGACCCTAATTTTCTGCGCCAGGGTGGAGACACTTCACGAGCTGAAGCGAGAAATCGAAGTCGGCTGGGACGACAAAATGTTGGCGGCGTGGCAACGCGTCTACCCTGGTGCGACGGACGCCGACATCTTTGGGTATGCCACGGAAGACCAGACCCGGATCCGGGGTCGGCACGCTCGCCTACAAGGCCGGTTCCAGAGTGGCCAAGACGAGCTCTACTTGGCCCTGCGCGAACGATACGTCGCCACCCTGCTCGACGCGAGCGAGTACGCCGAAGAGAACCTGCCGGACATCGTTCGCCGCGCCAACGACATCCTTGCTAGGCTCCGCCTACACCAGACGCACGCGAAAGACAAAGACTGGTCCATCCTCAAGCGCTGCGTCGAACAAGCGACGGCCCTCGCCTTGCGGGAAGCAGGTCGCACCCAAGATGTTGACCCGACGCTCCTCGAGAACCTCTGCAATCCCGAGTTCCTTCACCTAGGCATCGACCTCGTGGCAGACGAGGTCGAAAGCTCGTCCCTGGGCCATTGCGAACCTACCTGGAAGATCACTGTCGAAGACGCAATGCCCGTCATTGCAAGAGACCACCTCTGGAGCTTCCTCAAGGAGCCCCTGTGCGAAGTCCCCGCCGAACTCCGCGTTCGGACTGTAGAGCGTCTCGCCGGCTACCTGGTGTCGCGCTACCTGCCCTTCCTCGCCGATTTGCTGACGTTTGCCCGCGACCAGGACGTCAACGTAGAAACCATCGAAGCCCGCACCCTCCTCCCCGTCGTCGACCGATTCTGGACTAGCTCCACGGGCCGCCCCTGGTGCGATCTTTTAATGCGCTTCCTGGTCTACGCCGGTAATCTCGACGAAGCTCGCAGAAGAGAAGTCCTCGACGATGTCGTTAAAGCCGGCGCCATCGTCCGGCACACCGTCGACGGCGAAAGCCGCGAACGACTCCGAGAAGCCTTCAACACCCCCCTGTACCCCATGGTCCTCGTTGCCAACGAGGTCATGCAGGAAGGACTTGATCTCCATCACCACTGCCGACGGGTCATCCACCACGACTTGGCTTGGAACCCAGCGCAGATTGAACAGCGCGTCGGTCGAGTCGACAGACTCGGCTCATTGGTACAACGGATGCGTGTTAGGGATCCAGAAGTGAAGCTTGAGATCTCGCTGCCGCTCATCGTCAGAACCATCGACGAGCGGCTCGAACGCACCGTCCGTGGGCGCGAACGGTGGCTCGAGTTCCTGCTGGGCGCGCCACCAAAGTTCGAAGAGTTTGGCCTTGCGGATGAGCCGACGCGACCGCTGCCCGTGGCCCTTGCAGAGGCGCTGAAGGTGGAGTTGGGGCCGAAAACTAACGTGCAATTCCGCGCTGAAGCGACGACAGCGGGCACGTGACGAAATCGTAAGGATAAACCCGGCAGTCGGCGTCCCTTCCCACTACGGATCAATTGCAACCAGCCTGGCACCGTCAGACGACAGTGTTGCAGACAAGTATCGATAGCTCTGGGGAACCCGAAACGCGGGCCAGCGAGACTGAATTACCTGAAGGGTCATCGCTTTTTCAAACCTCCTAGCGGACTCTAGCCCTATCCCCGCAGCGACCGTCGCGCCCTCAAAGTAGTCACGGTATTCGTGTCTCGTAACGCCGGCACAGCGTCGAACCTTTGGCCACAGCAGATCGGGTGCGCCGCATTCGATGCTACCAACGGTGCACCAGCCTACTATGGCTTTTACCGGGGAACTCGCATAGACAAGAACGACCTGACCGACCGAAATCTTTGGGCGAACACGCCGCAACTCAACTGTCTTCGTTCCGGCCAGTACTTGTTCTACATAGACGGGCCGTATCGACATGAGTACGGATTCAGTCTTCATTCAGGCACATTCCCGCACGATAGATGGACTCGAACGCCGACCAGGGAACTTCAGTTGGTGACTGAAACTGGCTGCCTCGACCGCTGTGCTTCTCCAATAGTTGCTGAGTTCGAGCGAATTCGACCGGTCTCTTGAAGCGCTCAGTACCACTGAATCGGAATGCCATTACATCTCCGTAAGGGTCTCCATTTGTGACGCCGACAACATCTCGCCAACCATACACACCGAGCCGTCGATACTTTCGAAACAGCTCCTTCACTGGACCCACTGCAACCTCGTCCACGTAGGAACAGGCACGAATCGCCATCGAACCTGGATACTTGGGATCTGCACTGACGTACCAAAGCACCCTGGCTTCATTCGTCGGCAGTTGCGGTCGGGCCGCACGGTAATACACATTTTCGACTGCCAGAGCTAGTTCTGGTTGAGCACCGAACAACGTGCCTCGCGCCAGTTCGCTGTCAAAAAGCTCTTTTGCCCACCTGGGTTGAATCGGGACCACGAAGTTGCGAAGTTCACAATCCGAGTACTTTAGCGGCCAGAATACCCTCTCACTCAACCCTTCGACGTCGCCGTGTCTGTCACCCAATAGCTTCTGCGCAAGCTGCTCCGCCACCTCTGCTACTTCATCGCAACTGCTGCCGGCAGATCGCAATTGCGCCGCTGCTTGCTCACGGTTGAGTATGCCCCGAAGTGCAAAGTGTACCCAAACGTCACCGGCCGCCACAAATCCATGGTTAGCGAGTATCTCTTCAATACGTGACACCGGCTGCGTCACCAAGAGAACCGGCCGTTTCTCGGTCGCACTAATGCTGATGAGTTCATCAAGGAAATGCCGCGCCGCTGTCCTGCCAAGTGTCTCTGTCGACGATACGAAGAATGGAACGGTGAGAACTCCATTGCGTGAACGGTCCAACGCATAGCAGACCAGCGGCGACTCGCCCTTTCGTATAGCGCGTACCTCAACGGAATTCGGATCCGCTAGCATTTGGCGCAACCGGGCCTCGATTCGTCGCGCCCCCTCACCGGCCGAATGAACAGTGCGGAGAAGAGGCGCCAATTCCTGAACGGCGGAGACGAGTGATGTGTTTACGCCAGGCCCCAGAAAGAGGCGCCGAGGTCGATAAGCATCTGCTCGGCGAAGGCTATCGCAATGCCTCACAACTTCATGAGGTGCCATGACTTCCAGCTCAAATCGGTCATAGATCTGCTCTGCGGCACCCAGGATTTCTGCATCACGTGTAACGAATACCACCGCGTCCCCACAAATCGAAAGTGTTAGCTGTTGCAGGTCCGACTCGTCGTTTGGACTCGACGGTATTGGGAAAAGCTCGCCCAACTCGCGCCGAACCTCATCCTCACGTTCACGTCTCCGTTCAAGAACCCGAAAGCGATCCACCCGCGCTCTCTGGTACTGGCGTTTCTCAGGCAATGGATTGCGATCGACCTCGTTGTAGATCTCCTCCGTGAGGCACAGCTCAATGAACTCGCTAAGCCAATCTGCCCGCAGCGGCAACGACTCCTCGTCCCCAGGGCACAATTCGTCTAGATCGAGGAACACATTCGTATCAATGACGACCGTAGGCAACGCGGACTCCAGCAGCCGCAGCAGCGGGAGCTGGTTGATTGAGTAGCGCCACACCGTGAGCGTAGTCGCATCCTTTCCTCTTCCGGTCACTTCGTGAGCTGCAACGAACCCAAGTCTGGGCCAAAGTGCGCTGACGCTGAAGTCCCGTCTACACCGCAGCCGCACTTCTGTGCAATCAGCACAGTCCTTCACCATTGCCTCGAATAGCATTCTGGCAATGCCCCTGCCTCTAAAGTGTTCGTCTACGCAGAGGTGAACAATTGCAGCAACTTGCCGAGAGCTTCTCCGGTACATGAGGTATCCCATGAGCGCGTTGTCGTTGAAAACCCCGACTAGCCGCTTCTCTCGCGCCGCGTCATCAAATCCGCCCTCGGGCATGAAGCCCAACGTCGCGCTGTGCCGACGCCACACGCCAAGTACCTCGCGATACTCAGGTGTTCCGGACCTGACGTACTGAACCACTTCCTTCCCCTTCGTTCGGTCCATTACTGCCTTCCTTCACGAGAAGCACAAACAATAACGACGAATCGCTTTGCCTTGTGAGAGGGATGGGCTAAAGGCACTCTCGTCAAGGTGCCGATTATTCCTGCGTCTTGAGTCACGCGGTCCCTCCCCAGTTTCGTGCACATGGTCATGGCGGATCGGGGGTTCTTCCCTAGGACTTGGCAATCCACGGACTTGGCGTCCCCCCCGACGTAATCAGCAACGCCCGCTTCGCTCGGGTACATGCCACGTAGAACAGCGCCCGCTCCCGAAGCTCGGCCTCTTCACGAACCCCTTGGTCGTCGGATTCGACGTCGCCCTTGAGTAGAGGGACCGTTCCTTCGTTCACCCGGGCAATCACCATTCGGTCGAACTCGAGGCCCTTCACCCGGTGCATCGTGGCGAGGCGAAGCCCCGGCTTGCTCCGGTCATCTGCCTCACTGCGCCGCACTCGGTAGGTCTCGATCCCCTTCTCGCGCAAGGCCGCTTCGTATTGGTCGAGATCCTTGTTTCGCCGGGTGACGAGACAGGTCTGGCTGGCACCGTCCGTATCGGCCTTGATGAAGTCGGCAATGGCAGCAATTTCCTTCGCAAAGCTGCCGCAGTTCAGGATTGTCGGGGCAGCCCCGTGCATCAACGACTTGTACTTCTTGTTGTCGTCTTTTCCGCCGTCCAAGTCATCCACCGTGGTGCCGTGGAGCAGCGCCACCGCGTACCGTCGGATCTCGTCGGTGGTTCGGTAGTTGATGTACAGCTTCTTGCTGCGGCCCGTGATCTTCACGCCAGCTTGGGTGAGGGCCACCTGACGCCGGTAGATCCGCTGATGGCCGTCACCGACGATGAACAAGTCATTCGGTTCTTCGGCCACCAATGCGCGCAGCACCTGGAACGCGATGGTGCTCATGTCCTGAGACTCATCGACGACCACAGCGCGATACCGTGACCGGCCCTTGAGTTTCTTCAGCAGCTCTACCACGTCACGCATGGCATCCAGTGGCTCCCGGATCCGCTTTGCTTCAAGCCGATTGCGGTATTCCTCGAAGACGGGCCAGATCTTCTTGCGCTGGTCGCGGCTCAGTCGCACACCGCGGCTCACGCGGGCTGCGTCGCGGTAGGCCTCGTAGCTCGTGCAACCACCGGGCTGCACCACGAAGTCCCATTCTTCCCGAAAGAACTCGCGCCGCAGCTCGAGGCGCTCGGGCGTATCGCCCAAGGCGCTCTCCCACAGCCCTTGGAGTTCCTTCGAGGTCGCTTCCCAATACTCGATCTTGTAGTCGTACCCCTGACTTCGTAGGAAGTCCGCGACCCATTTATCGAGATGAACCACTTCGATGCGACGCATCGCGGAGGGTGGTACCAGCTTCTGGAGGTTCTGCTGGATATCCCGAGCCAAGTTCACCGTGAAGGTGGTGAAGAGCACCCGATCCTCATCCCCGGTGAAGATCTGCGTGACCAAATGCTTCGCCCGATGCATGGCCACCACGGTCTTTCCAGTTCCGGCGCCACCAAGCACGCGGGCAGGTCCGCTGAAATTCGCGGTGACGATGCGGCGCTGGCTTGGATGTAGGAAGATCCGCCACTTCTCGAGCGGCGCGTCGAGGATCGCTTCCAATTCCTGATCGTCCGTAACAACCGTGAACCGTCGCTGGCTCGCCGCCGTGTCGAGGGCTGCGGCAAAGTCGGTCGGATCGATAGTGGTGGGCTTCTCCACGGCGAGTGCCTGGCGCACCGCCTCAATGGTTTCGCCAGACGCCAAGAAGAACAGTGCCTCGTAGGCCTCTTGCGGCAACCGGGCCGCAAGGCCATCAAGCTCGGCGTCCGACTGTATCCCTCGGATATCGGGCAGGGATTGTTCGGGGAGACCTAGGCCAACCAGCTCGGCATCACTCCAGCGCGCAAAGAGAAGTGGCGCGACAACCGCAGCGGCGGCCTTCTTCGAAGCAGAAGGTGCTGGCGCGACAGCAATGGGCACGTCTGGTGCGGACTCAGCGACCAATACCTGGAGCGAGCCTGTCTCCGGATGAATGATGACCTGCTTGTGCTCCGCCCAGGCCATGGCCTCGTCGTGATTGTCCACCCAGAGCAGCACGTAGATGTTCCCCTGCTCGGGTTTCAGGATCACGGCACGATACTGCTGATCGATCCGCACCGTGCGCATGTTGGGATCGCGGAAGGCCGAGATCTTCTCGTAGTTGATGCCGCCGCTGGTCGGATCAGCGCGAAACTTGCGCATGAACTGACTGACCTTTTTCTGCTGAGCGCGCGGCAACTTGGCGAATGCATCGAGGAACTCGTCGTAAACGGCGACACGGAACTTCTGCGCAAGCGGATTCATGCGGGTTCTCCCTGAATTGCCCTTTCTAGGGCTTTCACGAGCGACGCAATGTCGGTCTCAAATTCCTCGAAGGAAAGCAACTGCCAGCCCGTAGCGACCTTGTCCTTGTCGCCATCCTTAACCCTGCGAAGTACTGCGACGCGTTGTACTTCCCAAACCAGCTCCCCTTCAACTCCGGACGAGAGTCCCCGTTCATCGGGTAAGTCCAAACCAACTTCCGGCAAGGGAACGGCAGTCTCTGAGAGCTTCTCAATCAACTGGCTGAACTCTTTGACCACATCCAAGGACGCCCAGCGCGCATCTATCGTGTTCGTCGAAGCGCTGCGCATCTGTGCAAGCTTTGCGTAGCCATCGGCACTGCTCGATCCTCTCCGGGTCAAGAAGAGTACTTGGGGCAAAGCTCGCAACAGCAAAAACGCGAACAGCAGGCCCCGCCATGCCTCGCGGTATTCTGCGGTGTCGTGGCGTTCTGGCGAGTCGTCCAGCCACACCACTGCCCGCAAGTCATCGACCAAAGTGACGTCCGCTGCCGCCGCCAAGGAAACCGTGACCCAGAGCGTCAACCCAGCCGGGTGTTCAACGGAGCGCTTCGCCCGCAACCAGTTGGGCATCGAGCGAAACATGGGCCGCATCGGCACAGGCACGACTGCACCGGCCTCTTGCTGCCATGCGCTTGCGTCGGGTTGAGCCGCCCCTCGCATTTGTGCAACGAGCGCCACAGCCGCAAGTCTGGCCCAAGGTACGGGATTCGCTGGTTCGGCAAGGGTCCGAAGTAGCAGCTCGATGGGGCTCGTATCGAGCACGCTGTTCCAGAGCCCCAGTCCCAAATCGCGGTACCAATCCTTCAGACTTCCTTCGCTGGGATTGAGCACCATCGGCGGCAAGGGGGCCATGCGGTTGAACGCCCTATCCACGTCCTCCCAGGTGAATCCCCACACATCGTATTCGCCTGCGGTGAGCAGACTCATCCGCTGCAGCATGTCGTGACCCACCCGCTCCCGATGGTATTGGAATCCGTCGAGAAAGACAGCGATTGGCTTCTGGCCCAGCACGGTCGAAGTGGGGCGAAGCACGAAGTCGATGGATACATCGACCGGAAGCCCGTGCGATGTCTTGAGGTCTACTTGCGGCTCAATCAGCCACTCCTGCTCACCCACAAGTACTTGGTGGCCCGGCTTGTGGCGCACCAGACGCTTTTCTACCTTCACCAGACGGTCTGGACGACTGAAGCGCTGCAGCGCTTCGATGAACCGCGCTTCGAGCACACTATCCATCAGGCCAGTGACGCTGATATCAGACAATGATTCCGTGCGGACGAGCGTCGACGCGTCGTCTAGGATTTCCGTGAGTATGGCGAGTGCCTCGTGGGCAGAAGTCTCGCTCATGTCGCGGCTATTGCGATACGCAAAGAGGCAGCGGTAGCAGCCATCACGCGATGCATCCCCGAAGCATTCGCAACCTCGGATCTTGTCCCGAGCCAGCCGCAATACCGAGATGATCGCGTGTTCCTTGCCGGCCTCGGGTTCTCGAACCAGATCCTTGAGGTACCCAGTCCCACCGGGCACGGCGTCGTAGAGCACCAGGTATTGGCGCCGCGCCACCGAGTCCCGATCTGGTTCGGTATAGACCAACGTGTGAAGATGGTCGACGCGCCCACCGTAGCGCGCTTTCAGGCCCAATTGGAATGCTGCGACGAAAGACGGTAAGCGTCGATCTGCATTCAAGTCGGCAATCGGCAATAGTAGCCGGACCGCCTCGGAAGCAAATTCACGGTAGAGGTAAACCGCGGTTTCGAAGTCACTCGCCTTCTCCACTCGCTGTTTCGCTTTGCAGAATAGCGCGTGCTCTCCCTTGGGCTCGAGCGGTAACTCCCGGTTTGCGCCCCGCTTCTGCTTCTGCACCTTGCCGCAGTGCTTGCAGATCACGAATCCTGGTCTTGTAGCTTCCTGGCCGGCAATATTGAACTTGGTCGCGTCCTCGGAGTGTTGTCCGAAGTTCAACTCCCGGAAGCTGACTCGCCGATGGTACTCGAAGGCAAAGGGGACGTTCTTCGATTCCAGCTTCCAAGCGCCCTGACGGTCTTGATCCCGAAACGTGGGCAACATGTGGCGATTGAAGAAGCGCGGCTCACGTTCCTCTGCGTCGTCACGGATCCGACTATTGCGGTCGCTCGCACGAGAGAATACCTGCTGCAGCCGCAGGAGCTGTCGACGTTGACTGACTTCGCCCCAGCCAGCACTGCCACATTGTGGGCAGTTGGTTGCGGAGTCATCGTGGTCAACCGGTGTGCAATGGCTGCAGGCATCACAAAACCGCCAGGATTCTATGTCCGCCGTTTCAACGTCGATCTGATCGATCTCTACGCGACGACCGCCTGCGTAAAACTGCGCTGCTGGCGCCAAGTCGCTCAGTGCAGCAACAGGCGGGCGGGTGTAGTCATAGGCCTTGGTCACGAAGCCACCATCGGGACTCTCGGCCTTGGTCTTCTTACGCCAGATCACGGAACGAAGTCGAACAGGCGCTTCCGGGAAGGCGTAGTTCGGCAGCAGGCCCTCGTTGGTGAGGAACTCCAGCGTGCGCTCTTCTTCGATTCCTTTGGCCAACTTCTCGTAGGCTGCCTGCTCACGTTCGTGCTCGTGCAGGGTCTCGTTGTGGTCCTTGTCCTTGGCGACGGCCGCCCGGAGCCCCTTGACTTGATCCTTTAGTCGCCGCGCCTTTTTGCGGAACGAATCACGTGATCGCTTCTCGCGTGCAAGGGCGTCGAGTACCTTCCAGCTCAGGCTTCCTTCTGTCTTCTGGTCTCCGAGCAAGAAGCCGCTCAAGTGCGCACGACTCGCCTCCGTGAGCACTGGCGCTTCATCCAAAGCGTTGAATAGAGCAACGAAGTCATTCAGCAATCGCGTTTGCTCACGACGCACGAACGCCAGCCAATTGTGAGGGAATCGCTCCTCGTTGGGCGGATCGAGATGGCCCATGACCTCCCGCAGGTTGTGGCCAAAGTGATGCTGACCGGGCGAATTGTTCCACTGATCCAAGCTAAATGCCGCGAGTTGCCGTTCGAGGACCGCAGAGGCGTTCAGAAATACGCCTGGCGGTTGAACATCGCCGGCAATCATCTCGGTTGGTTGCGCGTAGAAATACAGATCGTGAGGCCTGCCCTGAGCAATCGTCAGAACAAATGAATTTCCATCGCGGCGACCAGCACGTCCGATGCGCTGCAGGTAGTTGGCCTGGGCCGGCGGCACTGAACACAATATGGCCGACGACAGGGAGCCGATATCGATCCCCATCTCGAGCGTGGGGGTACAGGAAAGCAGATTCGGGTACCAAGGTTGGCGGTCATCCGACTTGAATTGCTGTTCAATCTCGTCGCGCTTGGCGCGCTCCAAGAGCCCAGTGTGCTCTTCTGGAAAGACACGCTCGACCTCGCCGCGTTCGATGAGACGGCCGAAGTAGTTGCGGACTGATGCAGCATCGTCCTCCGCATATTTCCCCTGGCATCTAGCGCTCATGCAGGGAGCCCCAGCCCAATGCGCCCTTTCACTTTCGGCGGCTACAAGCCAATGCCGGCAGACCGGGCAGCGCAACCTGATGCAGTGATTGGTGACTCGCAGGGCTTCTGGTGAGAGGCCCCATACTTTCCCGCGCTTTCCAACCGTCTCGAGCAGCAGGCCCTTCGACACCAGAACGGGAAGCGTCACGTACCAGACGTCTGCCGCACTTCCCATGAGCACGATGTCTTGACCCAAGAGCCGCTCGACCCAGCGCTCGTACCACTTCGACGCACCACCAGTTTGAATGATGTCAAACTGCTTTGCGCGCGGATCTGTCGTCAGAAGCGCTGGGAGTCGACTACTCTTCGTGAAGGACGGCAGGTGATGGGCAATGGTGAAAATGAACTCGTTGTTCCCGGCCGTCTCCACGAAGTCACGGGGAAGCTCAGGGTGATCAATGCCGCCCACTTCTCGCAAGTGGTGCAAGGCGCCGAGCAAGAACTGTCGCAGCGCCGGACGTTGTAGTTCGCGCAGCCCACCGATCTCGTTTCTCAGCCGCTCAAGCAGATCATCCGTGGCGGCGTCGAGCATGGTCGTATCGATGGCAACGGTGGAACAGCCCGTTCTGGGCAGCGAACGCCCAATCCGCGCTTGCAATCCATACTCACTGGCAATTTCGTAGGCCACGCGGCGTTCCACGTCACGAACTAGCCCGGCTCCCTTGGGGATTTCGCCGCTCTCCCGCATAGCTTCGTATTCCGCGAACCATTGCATGTTGGGAGCGAGGAAGGCCGACACGAACTCGACATCACCAAGAAGCCCCGAACCCGAGGACTTTCGCCAAGTCTTGGAAAACAGTTCTGGCAATTCGGCCAGCGTCCGCCCTTCCGCGCCGGCCACTGTTTTCTGGACGGCTACCCGCAGGTTGAAGCTCCAGGTGCGTGCCCCAAAGAAGCCGGCGCGATGGGCTGCGTCCTGAACGGAGTCAGAGAACGCGAGGAGCTTCTTGTCGTCGTTGAAGCGCGAGGTGAAGAGCTGATCGATGAAGATGCTCGTCAATGTGGAAGCACGGAACCCAACTAGTGAGAGGTTGGCGCGCGTCCCACAGAATGGGCAGTCCTTGTGCAGCTCCGTTCGTCCCGATACCGTGCGCACGTTGTCGCTTTGAACGACTTCGATGGCATCCGGTGAGCTTTCTTCTCGGTCCCGCGTGAGCGTATTCGGATTGAGGCGCAACCGAAGGAACGTCTTCGACTCCTGTTCTTCGACAGACTTGCCTGGCCAGAGGAACCGTACCTGCGGATCCTCACTGAAAAATGCCTGATAGAAGCGATTCAGCCCCACGCTGAATACATCCGAGCGATCTCTGGCAACGAGACTGCCCCAGCCCATAGCGCCACAATCTCGGCAATGGATGACGGGCAGGTGTCGACTACGCTGATCGTCAGTGAGGTCATCCGAGTAGCGGAGCGTGGGCGGCTTGTCATTGGCCGGATCCCCCAAGTCCGTGACCATGCGGCGCAGTTCGCGTTGCCACAGCTGCAACCGCACCTCGAGCAATGGGCGGGTCCGCCGCGCTTCGCCACGGCTTTCACGTCGCTCCCGCGCGTCCTCGCGCTCCGGAAGCCAAGTGCGAGCCTCGGAGATCAAAGACAGCAACGAAACGACTACCCTCGTTGCCAGCTCGGGTTTGTCCTTGTTGCGAAGGGTCTTTGACGACCGGGCGAGTGATTCCGCGAGATCCGACAGCAGCACCGGCCTTGCCTCGAGTAGCTGCACTAGGTTGCGCAGCACGACATGCCGCAATAGCTGTTCTCCGAGCGCTACCTTCCATTCCTTGGTGCCCGGCTTGGCTTCTATGGGCTCATCGATCCAGAGCGCCTGCTGCGCCACCACGTATTCGGTGGGATCCTTGAACCGCGACGGATCGAGCTTCTCTACATCAGTGGGGACCTGAAATAGGTCGATGAATCGCCCCTGGAAGAACTCGACCGGCGTCTGACGGCTTTCTCCAATCACGCTGTCCGCATCGAACTGTTCACCAAAAATCTCTGCCGCATAACCGCGCAGCGCCTCCCCAGCCTTGGTACTGCCCAGGGTCGCGGAAGTGCCGACACAGCAAAGGCCGCCACGCTTCACGCCCAGTCGCGCCTTCAATCGACGGATCAGACAGGCCAAATCGGTGCCCTGGGCGCCGTCGAAACTGTGCAGCTCGTCGACAACCAAAAACTGAACCGGGCTCTCCTTGCTCGGCGCCCACATCTCCTGATCTGCCGGGCGGACCAGGAGGTAGTCCAACATCTTGTAGTTGGTGAGCAGGATATCCGGCGGATCGATCCGCATGCGCGCGCGATCCGTAATGATATGGTCCGGCCCCATCGAGTTGTGGGTAATGACCTTATCCCCAGTACCCTCGCCGATGTATAGGCCTGCCTTGAGTCCCGCCAGCGCGGGAGTTCTCGCGCAATACTCGGCTATGCGCTTGGCTTGGTCGGTCGCCAACGCATTCATCGGGTAGATGAAGATCGCCTTGACCCCAGGTGTGCCGAGATTGCGCCGGCAAAAATCAAAGATCGGAAAGAAGAACGACTCAGTCTTTCCAGAGCCCGTTCCAGTGGCAACAATCGTGCTCTTCGGCTTCGCACCACTCAGGCGCGCCCAAGCCCGTTCTTGGTGCAGATGCGCGGGGAACCCCAAGGGCACCTCGGGGAAGAACTCGGCATCCCCGCCCTGCCGGAATGGCAGGTTCACCGAGACGTATGGCCCCTTGAAGAGAGCGCCTTCGGTCTGGACGAAGCGCTCGATGACCTCCTCCATGCCCGGCGTCGATGACCAGAAGCTCATCCGCAGAAAATCTGCGATCCCCTGCTCGAGCATGGAGCTCAATGCGGCGCTGATCATTGGGCGTGCTCCACGGTGCGGTAGGCTTGGTCGATGCTGTCCGGGTTGGTCGGATCGAATAGTTCCAAGCGCCCATCGGCCACCATCCTGCTCAGGTAGTGGTCGATGATGGTTCGATGGGAACGCTTGAGCGTTTCAGCGATCTCCCTGGCCGGCAGGAACTGCCCTCGGCAGACCTCGACGATGGCCGCTTCGACCCGCTCCCGGCGCGCCCAAGGCCCTGAAACAACTTCTCTAACAATTGCAGGTAGTTCTGAACTTTGCGGGGGGGTTTGCGGGGGGGTTTGCGGGGGGGTTTGCGGGGGGCTCAAGGTTTGGGTCAAGCTCGCCTGCGACAACCTCAGCACGCTGAAGTCCCCCGACATATCGTCGGCAATCAGCGGCTCGACCCAATGCTGCTCACGCCAGGCCCGCAGGATGCGTGAGAACCCTGAACCTGCCTGCTCCCCAAACCCGAGCAACGCCAGCATGCGTTGCAGCGTCCGGTTCCTGCAGTCCGATCTGCCCCCTTGGCGGATTTCCTCCACCGAGAGCCTGAGCATGCCCGGGTTGCGCAGCATGAACCCCTCGCGCGACTTTACAATCTGCAGCGACGTGCGCCCCTCGTAGTCCGCGTGGATAATGGAATTCACCACGGCCTCGCGCAGCGCCTCGCTGATATGCGTGTCGTCCTTGCGCACCAGATCGGCGTCCAACTCGAAGGGCACCTTCAGATCGGACTTTATCCGTGGAATGACGCGCCTGAAGAAATCGAACAAGTTCCCCGACCAGGTACCATCGGGCGTAATCCGATCTGACCACCGCGACGGATCCTCCAAATCAGGCCGGTCTTGGTAGTCCAAGAAGTAATAGGGAAACACCTCGCGAATCGAGGTTTCTTCCCCAAAGAACAAGAGCCCCGCACTGGTGAGCCCTTCCTCGCCACTCTCGCGATCCCGCCGCCAGCCGCCCAACTTCTCGAGCAACCGCTGGTCATTTTCCGCCAGCCATGGGTGCCCTGGCGAATAGGACCGCAGCAAATTCCGGTATGCCGCGATCGACTCAGCATTGAGATCCCCGAGCCCGTACTTCACCAGCACCCGCTCGTCCCGAGTGTCGTACTCCGCATCCGCCATCATGCGCCGGATCCGCTCCACATCGAGCCGCCGATCCCCTTCGCCGACCCGCACGTAAACCTCGGTCCATTCCCCCCGCAAATACACCGGCCGCTGCTTACGCGTCGCCCGCGGCACACGCACCACGATGATCCGCTTCCCCTCGATCTCCTGTTGCGCGACATCCCCCTCAGCAAGCAGATTCACGCTCACCTTCTGCCGGTTCTGCAGCTGGTCCCACAACTCCCGCTCGAGCCGCTCCGCATCCTTGATCCCCTGAACCGCCAACACCCCGTCCGCCTCCTCCTTGAGCCCCAGCACCACGTGCCCACCGCGCGTGTTGGCCATCGCTGAGTAAGTCGGCCAAAAATCCTCCGGCAGCTTGCCGCCGCCATCCTTACCCGCTGCGCGCTTCGCCTCGAAGTCCCAGCCCTCCCGCAGGGCCTCGACCTCATCCAGCGTCCATGGCTCCCCCGGCGCGGTCATTGGCTGCCTCCGACGATCTCGTTGCTTTGGGTTTGTACGGCGTGACCACGAAGGTCGCACCAGGTGTCGGGTTGGTAGTTGCGCATCGCAGCGGATTGCGAGAATTGGTTGAGTCTCGGGTCGTTGAGAGTAGGTCAGAATGCCGTCGCGACAAAGACGTCGATCCCAACAACGGTAGGCATTTCTCCAGAACAACGGACTTGTGGCCGAATTTTGCAGCTAGGGCGCTACATTTGCGTGGGGCCTACGCAAGCACGAGTGCAACACGGTCGGACCAGTTCCGGCGCGAGCGTTAGCAAGGTCGACCGCGACATCTGGTCGGTTTGTTGGAGGCCAACGTACAAGGCTGTGTTCAAGCTGACGCGCAGTCTCCGCATGTTCGCCTTGCGCAATCTGACCTTGATCCAGGTAGTCATGCATTGCGTCTTTCAGCTCGTCCGATCGCCCAAAGTCGTAAGTCGCGCGATAGTCGCTGATCATCGGCACGCTCCGACCGCCATCCACAGCAGAACGTCAGGCAGAGGTTACGTGCGCGATCCTTGGTCGCGGATCGCTCGTTTGATCTTTGTGCAGGCCGGGCCAACCGCTGCCTGGATGTCCCGATCGCTTCGGTTGGGGTCGTATGTCAGCGCCGTAATTCCCGCCAAATCAGTGGGCAAGTGCAGAGCAGCATCACGCGGATGAACGATGAACGTTCGGTGGCGACCAAAGGTCCCCATGAAGAGGCCCAGTTCGAAAACCACATTGTCTCTGGCAGTGGGCTGCTCACTGTCGCCGCTGACGAGTCGGTCATCGGGAGTGAATACCAAGACCGCGAAGTCGAAGGTCTGGGTCGCTTTCTGTAAGGCTTCCAGCGTACCAGCTGAAGGTCCAAATACGCTTTGGTTCCAGACTTTCGGCTCAGCGTCGTACTCTAGTTCGACTTGGATAGCCCCAGCCACGTTCAGCGCGTCGGGCGTCGACGACGACCCGATGAAAACGCGCGGCTTTGTTGCCGGCTGCAGCTGAGGAACGATGGGTGAAGCTGCCGGGCCAGACTTCGTGTCATTCTTCTCGGAAGTACCTGCAGATGACGCTCGTTGATTCGAATTGGGACCAGACTTCTGGACGACGTCGAGAAGCTGGGATGCCAAGCACGACTGCAGCAAGTCTTCAACCTCGTGCAGATCGAGTTTGCCCGACTTCCATGCTGAATCTGCCGATTCAAGCGCTGCATAGTATGGCTTCTTGTCCGCAGAAATTACCTCGGGAATCGAGCGAGTTCCCGGTAGCTTGGACCCAATCTTCGCCGAGAGGACAATGTATGAAGCAGCTCTGGCAGTGCGACCATTGCCATCCTCAAACGGATGGATCCAGTTCAGGCGCCAGAGGACGTATGCGGCGAGGTGTGACGGATACGAACTTGCCCATTCGGCAGCAACGTAGTCGCAAAGATCGTCTACATATCCGGGCACATCCTGGGCAGGGGGTGGCTTGTGCTCCGATTGCTCGATAACCATCTCGCCAACTCGAAATACCCCCGGCGACGACACCAATCCGCTGACTGCAATGCGATTCAACTCAATCAGCGTTGACGGTCTGAGGCGAAACTTCCTTGAGGCGACAGCATGATCGATGATCTCATACATCCGATCCGCTTGCCGAAGACCGTTCTCTGCCTCGCGCTTGACGACCTCATCCGGGCCCAATCTTGGAGCAGCGTCTGGCGGCGCAACGAGTCGGCTCGATCGATCCCCCATGGTCTAGCGCCCCCTTAAAGAGAATCCTCGGCAGCGATGATCCCCGCCGCCTTGTCGATTGCCTCGTGGGTCATGTCGCTGTTTTCAACCTTGGTGTTGCCGTACGCAAAGCTTCGCCTCTGAAGTTCTTGATCACCTGGCAACATCTCGATCTTGCTAGCGATTCTGATGAGCTCGTTTAGGTCTTGGCCTTGCATGGTCCATCGTCTTTCAGCAACTGAACGGGTGATCAACATATCACCGGCCCTCTGGCATGCCAACCCTTTGGAAGCGATTTCGCAACTCCGCATTGTGCGCACCTGCTGCCGACACGGGCAGTGCCATCGCGCGGTCGAAGTGCTTCTCTCCCGGCTGCATCCAACCGCTTCTCGAAGTGGTCACATCGGTAAGGCGTGTCGCCTTTGGTCGGTACGGCGCGACCACGAAGGCCGCGCCAGGTGAAGGATTGGCAATTGCACATTGTGAGAGTTGGTTGAGTCTTGGGTCTTCGAGAGCAGGTCAGCAGTGTCCGTCCGCCAGAGCGCATCGTGACGGAACCGTCAGGTCGTGTTGGAATCGCCGTGCGGGGATCTGTGTTCGCGATGTGATGGCGGTTGAGTGCGGGCGAGTTGCCAGATTTCTGTGCGTCAGGCTGTTCCGCTCTCACGTTGCGCTCCGAGGGTTCTTGAGGAGGTCACCAAACGACTTGCGCGTACCAAGCACCTTGAGAGTCTCTTTTGAAAGGCTGTCCACTCCAAGATGAGCGCGTGCAAGCTTGGTGAATCGACAGGTACAACCAATAGCTGTCGAGCATTCCTTGGAGATGCCTTGGTCACCATGGGCTGATACGGCTAGTGCGACTATGGCTTGAGCGGTCTCAGTGAACTCCGCAAAGAGGCTCGCTGGCAATAGGACGGCCGCAATGTGGTCCACTTTTCTGAGGTCGCTTGATACCGAGCGCAGCTCATCAGCTGCCTCGGCAATGAAGGCCCCCGGATCCGTTGACAGAACACTTACGAGCGTCTCTGCTTGACTGATGCACTCGGAGATTTTGATAAGAACGTCTAGCTGCTTCCCGTAGACAAGTGCACGCATTGCATCGGCTCGCGCTCGCACCGTGAAGTAGAACCCTACGACACTCACGCACAGGGTAGCGAGAATTCCGAGTAGACTGATTAGGAGCGTCTGCGTGTTCTGATCCATGGTAGCGTTGTTTCTCCATCAATTCAATGGCTCACGCCTCGGCAGCGTCGGTCGGAACAAGCATACACACGGATCGGAGCGGGGATGGGTCTGCTCGAAATTCCAATCGCGAAGGTCGGGGCGTTCCTGTTTGGTATCGCGCCAGCGATTCCACGATTCAGAACCGCTTCTCAGTATGGCGATGTGGTCTTCCGATGCCATGGTTTCAGTCCAACGCCTACGCTTTTGAGCCAGCTGGCTTCGTGCTTGGGTTGCCGTCGATTACAATCACGTCTCGGTCGTTTCGTATGCCCAACTCTGAGAGAATCTTCCATGTGTGTTCAAGTTCCGCATCCGAGAACGCAAGAATTACCTTCAGAGCCCGTTTAGCGTCGCTAGCTCTCTTATATATCTCGACCTGATTCTTGAGATTTCGAGCGAGCTTGGTGTTGCTCGCAAGTTTGAATTCAACAAGCGTCTTGTCTCTCGCTCCACGGGATATCTTGAAATCGACCGGACCACGCCCATCGTTTACCTCACGGCTTACGTCCGAACCAGATGCGAACCAACACAAGCGATAGAGGATTTGTAGGTCGGATTCGCGTCGAATGGCCGTTCCTCGCGTATCGAAGAAGAGTCGGTGCCCACCCTTGTTCTCAATTACGTCCTTGAGAAATAGAACTCGCTGTCGTGCGTCATCATGCGTGTCCTGCGGAACACGGTAGAATTCTGTCGTTTCGTCAACTAGCTGAACGAACTTCCTTACCTCGTGGACGAATACCGATTCAACGGCACTTACCCGTTCTCTGCTGAGCCTTGTCGCGCTATCACCTAGGTCTTCTTTGAACCGAACGAAGTGGTCGACGTACTTCGGATACTTGCGAACGGTCGCGGCCTTGGCATCTCTTACATCCTTCGCCTTTGGCTTTTCGGGGAGACATCTCAGAAAGTACTCATTGAGCTGCGCCCGAAGCGAATCGTCTGACATTGAGTCAATTACGTCGTGAAACTGGCCAAACATGTCAGCCTTATTGATCCAAGTCTCATCTTTCGTAAGCATGTCTCTGGGCGTCAAGAGCACGTAGTCGTCATGGTAAAATGGCAGAACGTAAGACCTCGTGGCCCAGGACCTCGTGTCGAAATTGAAAAGAGCGCGTCCAACCTGAAACGCGCGGCAGCGGCTCGGCGCCAAAAAACGCGCCGCAAATGCCGCTGTGTATTCAAGCAGAAAGCCCTTTATTAGATTGGTGGTGAAGTCGCTGATGTTGTCCCGTCCAACACCGTCTTTGATCAGGCATACCTTTTCCAGGTGGCTCGATCGGGCAATTCCTTCGGCTCCGAAGTTGCTTAGTACGGCGCCTAGATTTTCGTGAAGGGCCGACCCGAAGTCCAGTCCGAGTCCGCTACCATGGTTCCCAATTAGACTGAACCCCAGCCAGTTCTGGGGAACCTCTGGAAAGATGTACCAAGCGCGAAGAAGCCCAGGATTTATTAGGCCGCCCGTCGCCATGTCTCTGAGAAATGCAAGGTAGTTGAGGATTTGCCTGTGAAGTTCCTGGTACTCTGCTTTTTCGCTGTTGAAGAGCAGGAACGGATCGATGAAGAGAGGCAGATCATTGATGAGAGAAATGTTGAACGCGCCGTACTCAAGGATGGTTTCCTGTGGCACCTCGAAGACGTCAGAGAAGTGGGTTTTGAGCACAATCGTCATCGGAACGGTCCAGTTCCAAAGGCTTTCGCTTCAGCGGAAGCCGCATCAAACCCAAGAATACACGCTCATCAGAACGCTAGGCAAGCGGCGGGCGCAAAATCGATGCGAGCGGACCTTCAGCGCAGCGGGCCACGACTGCCGCTAGCGGCAACCTTCCAGAAAGTAAGGCCGTCTGCTGCAAGCGAGATAGGCAAGGACCTCGGTTACTGCCGCAACACTTCGAAATGGGCGACAACAACGCGCAGCCTGCCTTCACCGTGAAACCCACCAAGCACCCGTACCGGACCAAGCATTGAACTTTTCGAGTGGGCACCGCTGGCGAGATCATCGCGGGTCGGGACATGTCTCTAACAAGACACTGGCGACGTCGTCCTCGAGAATGAGTCGAATGCGATTGTGTCGTGGATCGCCAAGGATGAGCATCCCGTCTCGCCTATTGAGGAAGCGAAAATCCACGGCGTCCTTCGAGTCTTTGAACGTGACCTTGGCGACCGGTGGGCAGTCGTGACCTCCGGAAATAAAGAACGGAAAGTAGACAAGCGCAAACAACCATCCGGCCAGGAGCACGCCGACCCTAGCCCAAGTCTCCACTCGACAAAGGAAACGGCCCGTCAATATCGCAATGGTTGGATAGAGAAGACAAATGAAGACGGCTAAGAAGATTGTGTGCGAATTGCGGGTGAGCCAGGCGTAGGAGTCGTCGGGCCAAAAGTTGGCTACACCCGAGACGACTACCAGGGCGACAAAGCTCGTGTAGAGTCCCGCAAACGCGGCTGGCAGGTGCCGGATTCGTCGTCGAGAGGCAATGACGTGGAGGCCGTATGCTGCGAGAGCAGCAAGCACAGAATCCAGCGAGAATTGGTTCAGAAGGAGGCTTGCGCCCTTCATCAGGATCTCTTCGTGCGAATAGACCACAAATACAGACCCGTGGTAGCCGAATCGCCCGATGAGGAATGCTGAATAGGAAGCGTGGCCACACCAGATGCTCACTCCAAGCACGACCGCTGTGGAGGCGAGAAGCGATTGCCAGATCAATCCGGCAGAAGGCTCCCTTTGTAGTCTACGACGTTCAACCATCCGGCACGGAGTCTACACCGACACAAGCAACGCCGTCCTGTTCTTTCAAGTCAAATCAGAACCTGCCCCGCCGCATGGGGTAGCAATATGGGTGCAGACGATGTGCTTGCCTGATTGGCGCTTCCAAGCGGTCGAAAGCGGAACTTGCGAAGGGGACCGTTGCGGTCTAGGTTCTGCCCAACTATCACTCCACTCGACCACCCTGCCCCAAAACGCGCGGGTAAGCGTCGCCTGAAAACGGCTGCAGTGCCGCGATGTGCCACCCAGTAGTGGTTCAAGTTTCCTCGCAGCTCCCGGTAGACGCTCATCTGGCGCCCCTGATTGATCTGCGATGCCGCGGGAACCACCGGACTGTTTACGCCAAAGGGCCCACGGATCAGGACATGGGTGTAGCTCATCGTCGTTGCAGCGTCCCTGTGGCCGAGAAGTTCCTGAATAGCTGGCTAATGGATTTGATCGTGCAACGACCGACCCGAATTGCCGGTTGACCGAGGGCCGTAACATCGTCACGGATCGAATTCTTCCGTCGAAAGTCAAACCGACGCAACCATCGTCGCGCTTGCTGCCAGGACTCGCGCTGCCACCGCGCCGAACGGCGCGGCTAATGCGAAGATCCCCGTTGGCTTGCCGGGCTCGAGTCCCCATCTTCCTCGCTGGCTCCCCTGCTTGGCCATTCGCCAACCAATGCCCACTCGACCGAGTTTGGAGAGGACGCCGCGTAGCTCATCAGTTGGTCCATCAGCTTGCTGTTCCTGGGCTATTCCAGTCAGAGTGCTACTATTCCTGGCCGCCGCCAAAGCGCTTCTCGAAGTGGGCCCAAGCGATCTCGTAGTCGCGCTCGCGGTCACATCGGTCAAATGGCGCCTCGTATACAATCTTCCGCTCCTTGGGTCCACCGGGCTGGGTGTCATCGAGAATGGTCTGGGACACCGTGCCAGACTTCAGGTCCTTCACGTCGTTCCAGCCGGGCGTCTTGTCACCTTTCTTCGCCTTTGGCGGCAATCCTATGCCGGGAAGTCCTCTGCTATTTGTAAATGCGATGCGACCACGACGGTCGTACCAGGTGTCGGATTCGTAGAACCGCATGACGTAGAATTGCGAGCGATAGATGAGTTTCAGCTCGTCGAGGGTCAGGCCAAACGCCATCGCAGCAAGGACGTCGATTTCGACAAGAGCTTGGCGGCGGGAATACTCAGTGCGCAGCGGCGTTTCACGGACCCATTCTGGCGTGAGGTCCTTGAACTTCGACGGAACGAGACGCGGGTCGATTCTCGTCCAGAAGTCCTTGCGGAAGGCTTTGTTGAAGGCTTCGTTCCAGAGCGATGCGTAGTGCGAGGTCAGGCAATTGAGAATAAGGACGCGGGCGGCGAGTTCGGTGATGTGATTGTCGGGGACGGGGAGTTGGCGTGCCATGTTGGGATGCAAATTGGCGCCACCAGTTGTTTTGATTAGAAAATCGCAGACGATGGAACTCCACCCAGACGCGACAGCGAGTAAGTCCTGAATTTGCGCGAACGCATAGGAGTTGACTGAGTCGATATGAGCAACGCCGACTGGAACGATAGCGGGTTGGAGAGTCCTCTCGACCTTCCGATCAATCATTCTCGAAATCACAATCCGCGGAGCGGACACTACCGTGCGGTCTTTTGCCCAGTCGAGCTTCGGCATTCTAGCCGCGAGTTCCTTCACGGAAACTGCGACAGCGTAGTTCGATCTCGGAAGGTAGTCGTCACCAATGGCCTCATGGTCAATCACATCATATTGGCTGTTCTGGGTGCAGACCTTCCGAGGCGTCTTGTACAACGGATTTGCAACAAAGAAGAGAGGCCCTGTCAAGACATGTCCCGATGGCTCCACAGAAAAGCGCGTGTCCCGCCTTATTGTGCCATCCATCACGCTTCGACTTTCATGGAATACATCGGACGAGTCCCAATTGTTGATGGACACCAATCGCCGCGAAGACCGAAGCTTCATGAGAACTCGAGCAAGCTGGCGAGCGTGCAGGGCCGGAAGTCGCGCACGCTCCCAAGGTGTACCTGGCTCGTCATAGAGATCCGCAAATAGCCGCAGCGCTTCAGAATCAACGACAATTATCCTGTCTCGATGCCCCCCCGTGCACCATTCCTCGTCCTCTTTCAGTCCCGGAACTGGACCACTACCACTGTGGCCGAGGCAGGCATCAATTGTCGCCGGTGCGTAGAGATTTGCAATGTGCTCGAAGCGAGTCACGGCTGTTGGGGGGGCATAGACATTGATGCTGAAACACTTGTTATGATCAACCTCCTGAAACAACGTCTTCTCATTGGCAAACTGATAGTGCCTTCTCAGGCGCGGATAGAGTGCCGCGCGCAACTCGCCACCCGAAGGTTCGTCATATACTTTCTCCGGATGCAACAATCCCGCCGTACCGATGGCACTCCTCCAGTCCCAGACTACCGGTAGGAAACACTTGTACAGATTCGTCTTTACGCCGCCCAACAGCGGATAGTTAGTGGCAGCTCCGAGAAACGACGTTGTCCCACCCGCCGCTTCATGCGCCGCCAAATACGAACTGCGATTCCCCAACCGTTTGAACGTGGCGTCCCGCAGCTCAGCGACCTCCTTTGCTGACAATTTATTCAAGACAAAAATCGGATCGGCATCACCCAGCACATCCGACTCCGTCCAATCCACCGGCAACCACGGCGGGTTCCCCAACATCAGATCGAACCCGCCACGCTCCCTGAAGATATCCGCGAATTCCAGCTCCCAATGCAAGAAGCGGTAACGCTCAGCCAGCTTCTCGACCAGCTGCAACCGCTTACTGCGCCCGACGACATTGTGGATGTTCACGATCCCCAATTCCGAGGCAGTCTGCCTGTCCACCTCCGGCGCGGTGGGCGCGAAGAGGTCGAGGGTTTTGCCTTTGACGGGGGCGGCTTCGAGGACGGTGGTGTCCAGGACTTGGGCGAGTTCTTCGAGGAACTCGTCACGGCTGGGGAGCAAATCGGCTTGCTCGATGGGCCAGAACCAGAGGGCGCACCAGTAGTCCATCACCAGCTTCAAGCGGCGGTAGGGGGACGAGGCGCGGATGGCTTCGGACAGCATCTCCTTGTCCCAGATCGCGTCTTTCTGGGCGGTGGTCGTTGGCTCGCGATCTTTGTCGAGCGGTGGCTGGCCGTAGATTTGGATCGGATCGGTGGTTCGCAGGCGGATGCGCTTGAGCAGGCCGGCGTGGCTGTCCCAGAGGCGGTCGATGGCGGTGCAGAGGTTGCCGATGGTGCCGACTTCGTCGGTTTCTAGGGGGGCGCAGAACTGGTTGCGCCACGTGTCGATGGCGGTAAGGTGCTTCTTGGCCATCTCCCAGATGGGCTTGCCTTCGGTGCCGCGGCCATAGACTGACATGGCGCGGTCGCCGAGGAGGAAGTGGTAGACGCTGCCTTCGGGGCGCTGGGTGCCGAGGGGGATGCGGGTGGGGACGGTGCTTTGCCAGGTGCTGATGGTGGCGGCGGGGAAGACCTGGCGACGGGCGCCGACTAGCGAATTGCCGCAGACGGTTTGCCCGGTGAACCAGGGGACGAAGCCGCCTTCGTGGATGGTGTTCAGCCACAGCGACACGCCCGCCAGCTCGACAGCGACGGGGTTCAAGTCCACGCCGAACACGTTGGTGTCGGCGATGAACATCTTGACCTTCTGCTTTTCCAGGCCGTAGCTGTCGTGAGGGATGCGCTGGCCCAGCTCGCGCTGCTTCGCGGTCAGGTACGCCTCGGCGAGCTGGTTCACGGCTTCATTCAAGAATGCTGCGCTGCCCATGGCGGGTTCGCAGACCGTGACGCGTAGGATTTCGTCGGCGCTGAGCTTGGGTTGGTCGGGATCTTCGCCCAAGAGTTCCTTGAGCGCGTACTTCACCGTGGCACGGGTGAGCACTTCAGGGGTGTAGTACGAGGCGGAGGTCTGCCGGTCGCGCCCAGCCAAGCGGTAGATGAACGTGCCCTTGGTGTATTTCTTGAGGGCTTTGCCGTCGTAAACACGTTCCTTTTCCGCGTACTTCGGCAGGTCCTTCTCCGGCACGAAGTACGCGGTTTCGAGGACGTTGAGGCCTTCGGACTTCTCGGGCTTCACCTCGTAGAGATCGGTCTTGGCGAGAAAGCCGCGGAACGAGAGCAGCGCTTCGTACACGGCGCCCAACTGGTTGATTCCGAGGGTGGCGTAGGAGATCCGCCCGCGACGGCCTTTAGTGCCAGCGCGCGTCAGCGACATGTTCTCGATCACGTCGCGTAGCACCTCGTTGGTGAAGACTACGCCGCGGTCCCCCTTGTAGGAGCCGCCATCCAGTAGCGGGGTACGGGATGGATCGAAGAGATGCGAGCGCAGGGGCGCTAGTTCGAATTCCGAGAACTGCGAGGCTACCAATGCGCCAGATTCGTTCAGTGACATGCCCCCCTGACCCGCAGGCCTTCGCCCGTCGTAGATCATGTCGAAGAGCAGGCGCAGCGACTGGTGGATGTAGGTACCGTTCCTGGCCTCTTCAGTCGAAAGATCCAGCTGTTCCAAGCTGCGCAGTCGCTCGAGGCTGTAGCCCTTGCGATAGGCATCCGCACCAATCGGGGCATAGCCAAGCTCGGGGCGCGCCTCGATGTAGAAGAGAAACAGAATGCGGTACATGTAACGCAGGCAGTCGCGCGAGAGTTGCTCGGCGAATTGTTCGTGCTCGCCATCTACGCCATAGACCTTGTCCTTCTTGACGTCGCGGATGTATTCGACAGCCGCGTTTCCGAGGCGCTCAATAGAGGCCTGGAGGGCGTACTTCAAGTCCTCGGAAACGGCGAAGGCATGCTTGTGGGAGTTGTCGTCGAGGTCGTCGAGTAGGGGGATCCCGTCGGTGGGAACCAGGCTCTCGCGATGCAGCAAAGCGGCGGTCACGTCCAGGGTGTCGAGCTGTCGACGACCCAGGATCTCACGCAATTCGAAGCGCAATAGGCGCTGTTCGGCCCACTTAGCTCGCTCGAGCAGGATGATGTCGTCCAGCCCGAGAACGATGATGAATCGAGGTGGTTCATCGAGGTTGAACGCCGCATTGATGAGCTGCTCGGTTACAACCTCACCCGTCGGGGACAACTCCCCAGCAACATCGGTGGCCGCCCGAGCAGCAGTGAGCTGTTCAGGCGCCAACGGCGTCGCTAGCGTGCCCTGCTCGAAGCGCTGCGGGGGCACTACCGGAAGGAGCCACAACAGTGGAGAGCCGTCGGCTCGCTTGACTTCGCCATACAGGGGCACCTGGCCCGCGGGTAGGGTCGCAATGCGATGCGCGAGGATGTCGCTGTACCCGAGCAGGGACAGGATCTCACAATACATCTCGAAATGTGCTTGGACGCGGATCTCGATGGAGGACTGCTGTTCGAGGCGATCCAAATAGCGGAAGAACGTCTGGTGACTCGCACCCAAGGCCTGGGGCGGCAATTGCCGGATCTCCCCCGATCCAGCGGTCTTGGCCGTGGTGCGCCAGCGCTCAAGTAATGGACGAAGATCGCCCTGGAGGATCGCGGTCAGGTAATGCTGGGTGAAGAACTCGTTCAGGTTCTCGATGCCAAGGAAGGTCATGACTTCACCTTCCCTTTGGGATGATAGCCGTCTTCATGCCGGAATACCGCAAGAACCTCGAGGAAGGGTTCATTGCCGGCCGTCATGCTCTCTTTGACGAAGCGGAGGAATGGATCGAATACTTTGTTCACCCGTGCTTGGATTTCGGCCTTGTCACGCTTGCCTTGTTCGAGCACTTCCTGGGTGAACCGGCGGTTGCGCAGCGCTTCGAGCCGATTGAGCTCCCGGGTCAGTTTGGTCTTGATTGCGAGCTCTTCATCGCACCAATGCGCCTTCATGGAGGCGCGTGCTGCATCCACGGCCACGGGCACCAACGCGGCGAGAGCATTCAAGTCGATGGGGCGATTGCGGTTCGGGATCGGCCGGCGCAGCACCTTGGCCTTCTCTGCCCAGTCGCCAAATGGCAGCACTTCCTTCTGCTTTCCCTTCACGAACCGGACCGCATACCACTCCTGCAACAGCGGCTGACTGCGCCGGTTGGGTAGAAGCGCGGATGCAAGCACCACGGCTTCATCCTGAGCCACGCCGTCCATCAATGAGACCACCGGCGCTTCCTGGCGACCAAAGGGGGCGATGCCCTTCTCGATACACCAGTCCACCACTGGATGTAGTGGCCACAGGTAGGAAAGCCTTGGCCATGAGGACTCGTCACTGCGTACGTTTCGAGCGAGTTTGATCTCCTCCTGGACACGAAGCCGATCCGGAGTGAGGACAATCACGCCATCTTCCGGAAGCACCTCTTCGGGAAGCTTGCGATAGCGTCGCCGCAAGTCGATCCCGGCGTGACGTTCGCGCGCCGCCTCTGCGGTGGCGGCGGGCAGATGGATCTCAATCACGTTGCGCGCCTCGTCGATCTTGCGCTTCAGGCCCTCGCTCTCGGCCAACATGTCCAAGACCTCGCGGACATAGGCAAAGTCATTGTCAAAGAGGGTCACCGTCCGCGGCGGTGTTGGTACGGTCGTCGCCAGGCTGGGCCCGCCCCGGAGCAACAGATCAAGCGGGCTCAATTGGCCTGGAACCGCTAAACGCTTCGCAAAGGCCGCGTCCGACTCACCGGCTTCAATGGCCTCGGCCGTAACCTGCACCTCCGCTTCTTCATCGTACTTACCCATCAGCGCAGAGGGATCACCGATGTTGGTCTGGGCCTGATCGTCGCGCTCACTCAAGAGCTCTAGGATCCGCATGTCGCCGCGGATCTTCTCGTTCGTGGTGTCGGTGAGCAGGTAGACTATCTGCGGGGACTGCTCCTGGCCGTAGCGGTCAATACGACCGTTGCGTTGGGCAAACACCATCAGTGACCAAGGCACGTCGAAGTGGACCAGCCGGTGACAGCGGAAATGCAGGTTCAAGCCTTCGGAAGCCACATCCGAAGCCAAGAGAATGCGAACCTTCTCGCCTTCCTTGCCAAATTGGTCGACGATTTCCTGCTGCCTGGTATCCGATAGGCCACCGTGAAGTAGCTCAATCTGATCCTCCTTGAGTTTGAGATCTTTGATCAGGTTGTCTCGCAGGAACTTCAGGGTCTCGATGCGCTCACTGAAGATGACCAGGCGGTCGTTGGCGTTCTTGGGCGACCAGTCGAACTCCTTCTTGTCCCCAATCAATCGAAGCAGGCGCTGGTACTTGGAGAAGCTCTTGGCGTCGATCTCTTCGACGAGCGCATCAAACTCACGCAGGGCTTCAGCATCTGACTCAAATTCCGCGGACTCCTTACGGCCAGCAATGGTCTTCAAACGCTCACCAATGGTCTGCCGGCATGCCGCGGGGCTACTGAAAAGCCCCTTCTCCAGGGTGGTCTTGAAGAGCATCGCGCCATGCTTACGCTTATCGATGGTCGAGAATGTCAGCTGCACCAATGCATCAAACACCGCCTCTTCGGCGGGAGTCGCAGTGGCATGAACTTGGCGCATCTTGCGCTCAGGGAATGCCTTGCCGATCTCCGACTGTACGTCCTTCTTGAAACGCCGAACGAACAGGCCCTCGATGTCTTCCTTGGAGTAGTCCTTCGGATCGGCAATCGCCGTTGGATCGAGCATGTTCATCAAGCTGGCAAAGCTCTCGGCCTTGCCATCATGGGGCGTCGCAGACAGTAGAATCAATGCATCGGAACGCTCTGAGAGGATCTTCGCAATCTTGGCGCGCTGCGAGCGGTCGCTCCCGCGTTCAGCGACGTTGTGCGCCTCATCGATGACGATGACATCCCACTCAGCGCGCTCCACATGGGCGCGGAACGCATTGTTCTGCTTGAGGGTGTCTATCGAGATAATCGTCTTGTCGTAGTAGTGGAACGGATTGTGATTCGTCGGGATTTGCTCACGGATCCGCTGCAACCCCACCGAGTCCAAGCGCACCAGTGGGATGGCGAAGCGCGTCCAGAGTTCCTTCTGGAACTGGGTCAACATGCTCTTGACGGTGGCCACAAGGATGCGGCGCCCACGGCCACGTCGAATCAGCTCGGAAAGCAGGATCCCAGCCTCGAGCGTCTTTCCGAGGCCGACTGAATCTGCAATCAGGATCCTTGGCCGCGTCTGCTGCAGGGCGAGCCGCGCGGGTTGCAGCTGGAACTCCATGACGTCGAGTGCCGCTTGGCGCCCCAGCACTGGCTCCTTCGTGACCGGCGGAACGCGGCGCAGCTTGCTCTCGAGGAACAATCTCGAGCTTCGGTGCCCGGCGGTCGCGTCGACTACCAGCTTGGTCTCGCGCGGGTCGAGGACCGTGACCTGGGGTTCGTACTCCTCGAGGAAGATCGCCTCCTCGTCCCGGACGATCTCCGAGAGCCCGACTACGTGCCACGCGGCCTTGCCACTGCTCGTCTGGTTGACCTGGACGACGCGCCAGACGGCGTCGCGGACCTCGATGTGGGCGCCGGTGGCGATGACTAGATCCGTCATGATTCGCTCCGTGCGCGACCAACCTCGAAAGTCACCAACTGGGCAATGCAACAGTCGCGAGGGTCTGAGGTCCTTTGGTGCAGGAACGCGAGAAAAAGGGTTGGAACATGAACCATGGTGTGCATTCGAGACGTACTGGGGATGACGCTGGGACCCGTACCTCAGCCAACCTTCACCTTACCAGCCCCACCGCGCCGGAAACAATCGGCTTGTCCCCCCGATAGGACATAGAAAGTCCCCCTTCCCCACAAAAGTCCGGCAATGGTGGCCGTGCGTCCGTGGTCCGCGCAGTGGATGCGCGGGGGGAGGCGGTTTCGCTAGCGGTGGGGATGGTCGACCCTCGGTGAAGTGGGGAGGCGGGTGGGGATGCTGATTGTGGGTTGCCTCTGGCATGGCTCGCGCGATGCTCAAACAACGCCAGCCGCGAGGACGGACGTGAAGACGCAGTTAGTCTGCAGTTTCCTCCGGTGAAGTAGCATTGACGGAAACCACACGTTGTTTCAGGTCGACTGAGTTGACGGTGATTGCAGTGCGCGCGACTATCTCGGTCTCCACTTTCGACGTGGGCACAAGGAGTACGTCCTGAACCCCCTCCACCGTATATGGCGTCAATTCCACAACGTGAAGCCGAAACTCTCCTAGCGCCGCTTGTCCTGCAACAGCCGCCACGAATTCGCGCAGGCCTTCGGGGGCACCGTCGCAAACGATCACCAGATGTAGTTCCGCATCACGCATCCGGCGTCGAATGGCCGCCGCAAGCCGATCGGAGTCTTGCACCTTCGGAAAAGTACGACGAACAAACCCTCGCCAGGACTCACCCGGTTCCGCGTCGAGCCACGCAAGCAGTTCCTCGTCACCGAGGTTCGCGACCGATGCCGCATATTCAACGACCTGAGCGACCACCTGTCGCCCCTTCAGCTCGGGGTTGTCCGCGAGCTTGGCTTCGACGATCACGACGTGTCCGGATTCGGTCAACAGTACGATATTTGGCGTGATGTCTCGCCCAGTGGGCGTCTGTGGCGTTGCCTGTCGAAACACTTCCACGGATCTACTGATGCCAGTCTCATACGGATCCAACCCAAGCACTTCAGGGTTCGAAGCAACTACTTGCTCTAGAAACGCCTCATTGCGCTTGAGCTCGCGAAGCGTAGTCCGTTTCCAGGGTCGCGATTCTGCGTCGGTGGAGATCAGGTACGGTTGCATTGCAAGTACTGTCGACCACTCGTTTGCGACCTGCAAGACAAGTGGTGCGATGGGTGATCCATCCACCTATCGCCAAATTACGGACGCCAAATCAGGATATCGACTTTTCATGTGGCCGTCCCAACCGCCTGTTCGCCCCGCCGCATTTCGCCACTTCTTCAAATACTCGGCCGCGTCTGCGTTGCCGTTCGTCACTAGTCGGTCAATAGCCTCTTCCCGCCGAACGTTGACCGGTTTCGCGGCGCCCGCCGTCGCGCCTCCGGACAGATCTCGGACGGGAACTCGTATGTTGGCTGGCAATTCCGCAATGTTGAGAAGCGCCTGCACTTCCTCGAAGATGCCGGGTGTAAAGTCGGGGATTTCGTCACCCACGCCGGCGATCCAACCTTCCTTCGCCACTCTGTCGGCGGCGGTCTCAACTACGGCTCTCGGAACGCGAAGGAAGTCATCAAGGCGTCCAGCTCGATCAGCAAACCGAAGCGTCTCACATGCGCAAGCGGCATCAGCCAGATCACTCTGACGTATGCTGCGCGGCCTCAATCCTGTTGGGTACAGTTCGACCAGGAGATGGCCATCCTTGTAGCTACTCAGGTCTAGGCCGTCAAATGGCCATGCTCTGACGTCATTCCTAGCGATGAACTTCGATAAAAATTGTAGACCGCACAGCGTTTGACCACCAACGGCGCCGTCGCCATTTCCACCTACTCCGTTTGCCGGAGCAGGTCGACCTCCGCTTCGCTTGGCGTATTCTTCCGTAGCTCTATACATGGCGGTGCCCGTGTTCGGGATCTCATAGAGATTCGAATTCTGTCGAATCTTCGAATAGAATACCGGCCGCCTGCACCACGCATTGAATGCCTTTGCATACTGGCGTGGGCTGTCAAATGCTGGACGGCCAATATTGCTATCTCCATTCACCAAGCTAGCTATCAGTTCGCGCCATTCCGTCGCAATATCAAGACTGGCAAGCCTGAGCATTTCGAGGGGCCACGAATACTGGTGGTCAAACCCGAACACCACGCGCTTTCCCTGCTTGCTCGCAAGGTCGAGTTTTTGACAAACGAATTCGTAGAGACTGGCCCTCGACCAGTGTCGTCCATTCGCACTGCGAAGTTCCCTCAGTTGCCCGGTTGCGGTCGCGCCGACCAGTCGTAGTCCCCGCGCAGACTTGTCATGGCCACCGCTTCCAACGTAGTCAGCAAACAGGTACTGGTCAAATCTTGGCATCCGGCGTCTTTCGTTGAGAACTGCTAAGTCTGAAGCAGCCCTCTTGGGAATGCTCGCTCAAGTGCGATCCTACAACCTGCCGGATTGTCGCCCGTGGAGGCGCGACAATCCAGCCCGGTGGCTCGAAATTCGTCACTGTCGCCTTTGACTACTCCGCCGCATGTGCGCCAAGCGCACCTATTCTCCTCCGCTCCACAACCACCCCCGATGGCAACGGATACCTCGCCAATTCCACGTTCCGCATCCAGACATTCACTCGATGTACCAGCCGTTCATGCTCGGCAGGATCCATCACCTGCAAGTTCCCGCTGGCCCTCGCAGTGGCAAGGGTTCTGAAGGGCGTGACGATGGACAGCGGGACCCAATCGCCAGACGCAACACGTAGGAGCGTAACCTGAGGGTCATACAGGGCTTCGCTCGTTCTGGTTTTGGGCTTCATCTGATGGCCAACCAGGAAGATCGGGCCAAAGAGGACATCTCGCTTCCTCAGAACCAGCAGCGGAGCGTGTATGCCGGTTGGCTCGGTGAAAAACCGCTGCGCGTCGGGCGCCAAATCAGCGGTCAGCTGGTTGAGAATCGTTGCAGCCATCGAACCTAGAGAGGCGGGATTGGGGTTGTTCATTTCCCCTAATACACGCGAGGGGGTCCGACCTCCGGAGTACCGCCAGACTGTATGGTTGTTGCAGTGGCAATGTTCAGGGCGAATGCTCGCGCAACCCACAAAACCCTGATGAAATGGCCAATGTCCGTAGGTCGAGGGTGCGGCGCTGTACTAGGGGCAATGAGTGAACTCCTATCCACACCCCCCTTGTCGACACCCCTCGATCCACCTACCTCGACGTCGCTGTCTCACATCGGACGTTGCGTCGTCTGTTCGAAGTCCACCAAGCTCGAAGGCCACGGATGCGCGGCTTGCATTCGCCAGTTCGGCACTGCGTTCATCGGGATCGCTATCCGGGTGAGGACCGACGAGCGCTTTCGGCGACTCTGCCGGCGTGCGATCGCGCCAGAATACAAGCGCATGTTCGAGCTGTATTTCGGAACAGCGTAGAATCGCGCACCAAGTCCAACTCCGTCATCGCCCGGTACGTTTCACCGCAGCCTTCAGCCTTTGACCCGGCTTTGGCGCATCGCTGGCGAGAGCCTTCATCTTCGCAATGGCGGCAGGAGGCAACTTGAGCACTTGGGGCGCAAGTGCCCATTCAAGGGCCGAAAGTGTGGGGGTGGCTAGCTCACAAGTCGGAAGGTTTGAACTCGGGTCCATCGTTACAAGCCGACGTCCGCGTCGAACCTCGACGACAGCCTTGAGAAATAGTGACAAGGCCTCGTCGATGAGCTGGCTACGACTGAGCCCCAGCTCGTCCGCCAGCTGAACGGCAGCATTGCCTCGGTTGTCAGGGATGGTGGCTTCGAGCCGCATGGGATCCTCCTCTACTCAATATTGAGGGATAACTGAGTAATGACGCAAATGCCCATCTCGGGCAAGAAACAGGCAACAATCCAGCACAACTTAGGCACTGGCCCGCAAGCCGCAGTAGCTCCATTCGGGCGGGCCTATCGGAAGTTGCACTGGATCTGGCCACGTCACCCTGCAGCCCGATTGGCATGAACAGCCCTGACAGGGCTACGATTGATTTGTTCCGAAAGCCCGTGTTGCGATTGGTGAGGTAGGGCCCTTCGCAGAGGCTCCGAATACCTCACCTCGCGGTCATGGTTCTTGAGGAAGTTGTTCGCGGCTGATACAGTTCGTCGTCATGCTGCCCGAACTGCTGCTCGTCGCGTTCTTCAGCCAAGACGCAGAGCCCATGTGCTTCAACAGTGACGTCAAGAAGCTGTGCTGTCCATCGGCCTGCGCCGTCAAGAATTCACCCAAGTGGGACGAGGCCGATACGGTTTTGCGTGCTTGCATGCGCGGGATTGGCTGCTCGGATAGCGAGAGCAAGAGCGCTACGGTGTTCATGCAGTGCACCTGCACGAAGGCAAAGTGATCGCGCGAGCCCGATGACCGACAGATTGCATGTGCACGCACACTACACGTAAGCGACAACTGCACTTACGAATAGCGCAAACCCGAAAGCCGCGACTATTCCCGCCGTTGCATCCGCACGCGCAATTCGAATCTCATCCAGCATACGCCGTTGCTCCGTGGTGACATCAACGCGTTGGGACGATTCGCGAAGCGCGTCAACCACCATGCCCGCCACAGCGCCAGCCACGTAGTGGCCAGCAAGTGCCCCGGCAGCAGCACCGTAGCGCGTTCCTTTGATATCGCCTGTTGGCGGCACGACGCCGTAGAGCCACGCATAACGTCTCGTCAGACGATTGCGGTGACTCGAGTCATGCATTGAGATCCCCACCGCCGCGACCAATCCAACTGCAAATGCAATTGCCGCAGCCGGCATGGGTTCGCGCATACCGGTCATGTAGATGGTGGCCACCAGCCAAACGTACATGCAGACTAGAGCTTTCATTGGCACCTCTTCGAACCTAGGAATTCCCGTCGCCTTGGTGATCTGGTCCCCAAGTTTCCGAAGAGCGCTTACATTGACATCTCGGCTCTCGAATTTGCTTGTCACGACCAGTCGCGCCAGCCTGTCCCGCCACAAGCACGACTCGCGATTGCAGCATGCTCGTCGTATTGAGCGAGACAGCCTCCTTCGACTCGTCGGCTCGGTGACTTATCCAATACGCAATGGCGATGCCAGTAGCTGCAAGCATCAATGCGATGACGATTCCGAGCCCTCGCAGCGCCGACCGACGCTCGTAGGCCGAGATGACGTCTGGTTTGGAGTATACGCCCTCCAAGGCGACATTTACGAATCCGACGTATCCGTCAAGGGCGCTCTGAACTGTGCCCAAAGCGGCAGACACCTCGGCTTCGACCATCTTTTCTGCCCCGAGTGACGCCAGCCCGACAACAGCCTGACCAATTGGAGTCGTCGCCACGTACTGTCCGAAGAACTCCGCACCCTGTTGAAAAATGGCTCCGGCAGACTGTACATCCGCGATGGAATGGCAATTGGCGACAGCCGCGCCCACCTGGTCCAAGTACTGCTGATAGGTATTCCAATCGACCGCCGCGCGCACTTGCTCCAGCGTTGCGCCGGTTTCCTCAGCTGCAACCTCCAAGGAGATCCCAACGCTCGCTCGCAGGCGGTCAGTCTGAATTGCCTGAATTGCCTCACCGTATCTGCCAGACTGGCAGTGGTCGCGCCAATCAGCCATGGGCACATGCGCGTAGCGAACAGCAGCCAATTGGATGTTCATCGGAATTGAACTCCCGAGCGGCGCGTCAGGCGTCATGGCGACCTCCAGATCGGAACGAGCCACGGGCGTAAGGATTCAGCCCAACTTTGGCTGCTTGTCCGCGTGCTTGAGTGCTGATGATCGAATAGGGCATAGTAGGTTGTATCTTTCCATAGTGCGCTGTGAGTTCCTTCCAAGTCAACCTCACTGGTTGTCGCTGCTGACGCCGACCTGGCAGGTCGGTATGAGTGATTCGGAGCTCGCAAGAACAATCGGAAGGAGGCGTTGCGTTGGCAATGCGTTCCAACTCTCCACAGTATGATGGGGGTCTTGAACGTAAGCGGTGACGCACTGCTCGGGCTTGCAGCAGCACATCCATCTGGCGCGCACATCGACACACCTCGGTCCGGACCATCCCGAACCCGGAGGCTTTTGGACCGACGACTTTCCCGTGCTTCCGCCGCCACACTCAGGATCGTGACTGGAGACGAGTTGGCTATTCGACCGTCGTGTCAGAGCGACGGGACTTGCCGGTGATCCGCACGATTAGACCCTTGTGGACGAGGCAGTCGGCGATGGCCGAGGCGGCAATCGATTTATGAAAGTGGGTGCTAAAGTCCTTGAATGGCAGGTTTGTCGTGACGATGGTTGAGGCGCGTTGGTAACACTGGTTGAAGATTTGGCAGAAGAGATCGGCTCCGCGAGCGTCGAAGTGTAAATATCCCAGTTCGTCGATGATGAGCAGATCGGGTGCGCCGCAGGCCAACAGTCGATGATGCAGTGTGCTTCTTGCTTGTCCGGCGACCAGGTCGTTGACGAGATCAGCGCCCACTACGAAGCGTACGCGGTGGCCGCGGAGGCAGGCAAGCTGGCCGATGGCGTTAGCAAGGTCGGTCTTACCGACGCCGCTGGGGCCGACGAATACGCAGTTAGTCTTTTCGCCGATGAAGTCGCTGATTGGTCACGCCGCATCGACTGGCGTCGCGCGTGAAGCGCCGATTTCGGCGTCCAGTTCAAATGATGCCTTGAAACGGTCACAAGACGTCTGAGCCCGCGACAATCCTAGCGTCTTACGCGTTCGGAGTGCCGCGGGCCAGATTCAAAGGCAGTTTCGCTGCTCTCAGTCGCTACATCATCGAAGCGTATCCGTTCAGGTAGAAATATGTGTAGTTCGTGTCAGTCGCGTAGACCATGAAGGTCGTTGGCCCACTCAATGTCACGGACACGTTGCTCATTGCAGACGTCAAACAATTGGTTAGCGTGGCTGTGCAGGGGTCAGAACCTGCTCCGAAGGCAATCATGACGTTGGAAGTTGCCATAAGGTTAATCTGGAACTTCCCGGGATTGCTGGGCTCGAACACGTAGAAGCCTTCTGGATTGGCTCCGTCAGGGGTCGCGCAACTTGTGGTGTAGGCTCCGTTATTCGTAAACAGCGCCCCCGACATGCTACTCGCGTTCCAGTTGAGCGTCCCATTCGAACTGTGGAGCGGCGCGCTGCAAAGATCGCCGGTGGGCTGGCAACTAGCGCCACTGCATTGGTAGCCGGCACCGCAAGCGAAGCCTGCCCCGCAGCCCCCACAGTTTTGGTTGTCTGACGCAACATTTGTGCACTTTGAAACCGAGTTTACCGCGCAGCAAAGCTCCGATTCCTGGCAACCCGTACATCCCGTACCGTTTTGAGTGAGACATTTGCCACCCACGCATGCCTCTCCAGTCGCACAGACATTGCCACAAGTTCCGCAATTTTGTTCATCGTGTCCCGAATCGACGCATGACCCTGCGCAGAAATTCGACTTGTCGCTGGGGCATGCGCAGGTGTCACCCGTTTGGCACTGTTGCCCACCCGTGCAGGCCTTGCCACAGGCGCCACAATTCTTGTTCGCTGAATCCTGACTCGACCCCATGCCACCGACGTGGATGGTAATGCAGAGATTCTGGCCAAGGTTGCTCGGGTCTGGACAATACGCGTTGGGATAACTGCAAAGGCATTGGCCGTCCGTGCATTGCTCTCCCTGAGCACATTTGCCGCAACCACCACAATGCTCCGTTGACGTTGCGAAGTCAGTGGCCGTTACGCACTCGACCGGTGCCGTAGTCGGCGAATTGTTGTAGTTGGAGCAGCACAGCTGACTACTGGAGCACATTGCACCGCAAGCGCTCAGGCCCGTAGTGCACACGCCATAAACGCAGCGTTCGCCCGCAGCTCCGTTGCAGACCAGCCCACAACCGCCACAGTTCGTGGAGTCAAATCGGGTATCTTTGCAACCGTCGCTGCAGCGCTCGGTGCCTGAGGCGCATTGACACTCCCCTTGATTGCATGTCTCGCCGCTTGCACATACAATCCCGCAACCGCCACAATTGCTGTTGTCGTAGTTGATCATGACCGTGTTTGCGCCACAGCAAATCTGTCCAAACTGCGGGTTTGAGTTGCCGCAGCTGTTAGAAGTGACTTGACAATGAGCATTGACGCAATGCTGACCATTTCCTGTATCACAAGCAATTTTACATCCGCCGCAGTTCTTGTCGTCGGTCTTCAGATTGGCGTCGTAGACACAATTGCCATCACAGCAGAGGTAGTCCGCGGGGCAGCCAGCTGTTCCACAGGATCCGCTCTCGCTCTGGCATTGCCCGAACACGCACTTCTGTCCTGCGTCACAGGCCTTCGAACACGTGCCGCAGTGCTGCGGATTGGTTTGCAGTGCAACGCAGCTCGTCCCGCACAGATTGTAAGGACATGTGCAATCATACTTTCCATGCGATGGCTGGCATTGCGCGTCACCAGCACACGCCTGACCGCAGCTTCCACAATGTGCTGCAGTGGTACCACTGACGCACTGGCCACCACAGCGAATCTCGCTCGCCATTTGGCATGGAACTTCGCACATACCGGTGATGCTGTTAATCGCGTATCCGGGATAGCACTGGTTGCAGTTCGCACCAGCGTAACCGGTGCTGCAGGTGCAACTCACCAAACCGCCCTGCAATGTACAGGTGCCTTGTCCCGCGCAGGTGGTTGAAAGGCAAGTTTCGTCCACAACGCATGCACCATTTGCCAAATGGTAGCCTGCCGAGCACTGGCCGCACGTCGCGCCGGCGTAGCCTTGGACGCACTGGCAGACCGTGACACCAGTCGAATCGTTGCAAGTGCCGTGCGTGCCGCATGAACCCGTCTGGCACACTTCGGAAGCCACGCAGGTTCCATCAGCACCACGGTGATACCCACTCGAACAGGCATCGCAATAGGCGCCAGAGTACCCCGCGTTGCAGGTGCAAACGGCAACCTTCGTCGAGTCGTTGCACGAGCCGTGGTAGGAACAGACGCTCGGAAGGCATTGGACATCAAGTGCGCAAGTTCCATTGGAGGCACTGTGGTGACCAGCGGCGCATTGGCTGCAGTCCGCACCGGAGTAGCCACTTTCGCACGCGCAAACCGCAAGACCTGAAGAATCATTGCATGTCCCATGACCACTGCACGGGGCACCGGGGCAGGCCTGATTCTGCTCGCAATTGCCAGCACTCGTTGCGTGGTAGCTTGCAGTACATGCGTCGCAGAATGTTCCTCGATATCCGCTCGCGCATACGCAGCTCACCATTCCGCCGGTGACCGAACAAGTTCCGTGGTTGCTGCAGCTGGTCGACATGCACTGCTGATCTAGCACGCACGTATTGCCAGCTTCCGCATGGTACCCGGACGCGCACTGGTTGCAGGTAGTTCCTGAATATCCGCCCGCACACGTGCAGACCACCGTGCCTGTTGAGTCGTGGCATGTACCGTGTGCTCCGCAAGAGTCGGCGGCACAGGCCTGATTTGCGTCGCAGGTGCCGGTCGATGTCAAACGATGTCCCGTACTGCAACTGGAGCAGTAGGCGCCCGTGTATCCAGTGTCGCAAGTGCAACCCACTAGCCCGTTACTTGCACCGCAAGCGCCGTGTCCGCTGCAACTATTCGGCATGCACTGCTGGTCGAGTACGCAGACCTGAGCAGTATCGAGGTGAAATCCCGCGGCGCATTGATTACAAGACGTCGCAGCATACCCAGCTGCACAGGCGCAGACGGGTGTTCCCGTCGCGTCAGCACAAGTCCCGTGACTGGTGCAACTGTTGTCACTGCATGCCTGATTCACCTCACAAGTGCCAGTTATCGTGCGATGGTAGCCTAAGCTACAGCTGTCGCAATATGTTCCCGAACTTCCGGCGTCGCAGGCACACGAAACTACGCCCGCCGCCACGGTGCAGGCTCCGTGACCGCCACAGCTGTTTGGCATGCACTGTTGATCGAGCACGCAGATGCCGGGGCCGTTGTTGTGGTGTCCCGCTGCGCACTCTGAGCAATCTCTGCCGGCGTATCCACTGACGCATTTGCAGACGACCGCGGCTCCAGAATCGTCGCAGGTTCCGTGCGTGCCACACGAAAAGCTGGCGGTACTGCAGGTGGCGACGACTGTTGAGGCGCCCGCAGCACCGGAGCCACCTACTGCATTGGCTGTGCCGCCTGACGCTGCCCCACTAGTTCCAGCTGCATTGGCTGTGCCGCCGGTGCTTGAACTTCCACCGTTTGCAATTGACGAACTTCCGCCCGTGCCATTGACTTTGCCACCCTCGGCACTCGCAGGCACGTTGCCGGAGTCCGGCTTGCTTCCGCACCCCAATAGAATCATCGGCACGAAGACCGCAATTAGCTGCGCCGCTAGCGTCCGAACCGTACTCGAATAAATCACAGTTCCTCCTGGTCTCGAGGCACGGCACTGCAGAGTCAACCAATCGACCCTCTTGCTAGTCGACACGCAGACCGCTTCGATGAAGACCCTACGGCACCACCTATCGATACTTTACTGCTGTGACCTCGGTCCCCGTTGGACTCAACAGTTCGTCTCACCGCTTGCAACTCGGTTGCGAACTACCTGAACACAAGCGCACAGTGCGCCTAAACAGTGTTGATCTGGTCCCTTACGCCGCGACAGTCAGCACCATTGCACTAATTGGCACCGAGAAAGGCCTCCAAAGGGGAGGTATTGGGCTGTCAGTTGCAGTAGCAATGGATCTAACGTGGTGCCACTGCGGACTTGGTACGGTGGGAATTGGTTCGATGATGAAGTTCCTGGCAGCAAATTCGCGCGCCGGCCCTGGCGTTCACTTTTGACCTCAGTCGAAGCGACTAGCTCGACGTCCGGACCCCGCGCGAGCCTTTGATGCACGCTGTCGGTGAGCAGTTGCCCCCGCGCCGCGATTCTTGTGGTCAATGCGGCGCGGGACCGGGTCGACTCGAGAGTTTAGCTATGGGATGAGACCGGTGAAGCCACTTACAGTCACCGGAATCCAATTGTCGACCCTCGTGGCGATTCCGAGTTGACCATAAACGTTGTAGCCCCAACAGCGCGCCAGACCACCTTCCAATAGCGCGCAGGTGTGACCCATGCCTGCAGTGATAGTGGCAACCCCAGTCGTCAAGTCCTGCACCTGAACGGGGACGGCGCTGTCTGTTTGGGAGTTATTGCCAATCTGACCGTAGGAATTGCAGCCCCAACATTGCACTCCCCCATTCACCAGAGCGCAGGAGTGACGCTGACCTGCTGTAATCGCAGTGACTCCGGTCGTCAAGTCCTGCACCTGAACGGGGACGGCGCTGTCGATCTGAGAGTTGGTGCCAAGCTGCCCACTGAAGTTGTAGCCCCAACACTGCACCCCGCCGTTTGTCAATGCGCAGGCGTGGCCTGAGCCCAAAGCAAGGCCGGTGACACCAGATGTCAGCCCCTGCACTTGCACGGGAACTGGACTGTTACTCGTCGTGTTGTTTCCGAGCTGACCGTGATTGTTGTAACCCCAGCACTGTACCCCTCCATTTGTCAACGCGCACGTGTAAGCGTACCCCGCCGCGATCGCGGTGACGCCGACTGACAGCCCCTGCACTTGCACCGGAACGCGACTCTCGGTTGTGGAGTTGTCGCCGAGCGAGCCATAGATATTGTTGCCCCAGCATTTTACGCCGCCGTTCACCAAGGCGCATGTATGGCTGTTCCCCGCTGCAACCGCGGTGACGCCTGTTGATAGGCCTTGCACTTGCACCGGAACTCGGCTGTCCACTGAGCGGTTGTTGCCGAGCTCGCCTGAGCTATTGTAACCCCAACATTTCACGCCGCCGTTTACCAGGGCGCAGGAATGATCCCCGCCTGCGGCAACGGCGGCGACGCCCGTTGACAGGTTTTGCACTTGAACCGGTACAGGGCTGTAGGTCTGTGAATTGTTGTTGTTGCCGAGCTGTCCGGCGTAGTTGTAACCCCAACATTGCACGCCGCCGCTCACCAATGCACAGTTGTGATACGCCCCTGCGGCGATGGGCACCGCGACGATCGCTGCCGCACTTGAACCCCCGCTTCCGGTGCTCCCCGCGCTACCGTTCGCTGCACCCCCAACGTATCCAGAGCTTCCGCCGGCACCACCAACACCACCAGCCCCCCCGGCGCCGCTTGAGCCGCCACCGGCTCCCCCAGTACCAGCGATGGTTTCACAATTGCCCGTGTCGAATACGCAGCTCATGCCCTGGTCGCATGCGGTGTCAATCGGCTCGTAAGTGCACTGGCCGGCAATGCAGGTACCAGTTGCGGCAAATGTTCGTCGGACACCGGCGGTGGCGCATAGCGGCGGTGGCGGCGCGTTACATGGATCGCAGACAACTTCGCACTTGTTTGGCGTCGTGGGCCCGCATTGGCTGCCAGTTGGGCATTCCCCGCAAGATACCGTCCCTCCACAACCGTCATCAATGCTTCCGCATTGAGCTGCCGCATCGGCACAACCCAATGGCAGACATTGCTCGGTGAGTTCAATGAGGTATCGGCTGTCCAATCCCGCGCGCACGGCGATCGTGACGCTCTGTTCTGCCGTCGAACCAAATGTCAGGCGACGCAGAGTCCCGCCCAGTTCCGTGTCCGCAACGCACTCTGGAGCTTGGCACGCTGGTAGCCCCGACAGTGACGTCGGGTCTTTGCTCGCGGCCGTAACGATTGCTCCGCCGATCACGGTAAATTCGAACGAATATCGCTTGCGACCCGGCGAGGTATGCAACTGATACCGATGCTGACTCTGACCGCATGCATAGTCACGCAGCGGCGTCATTCCCGGCAATAGGGCCGTGATGTTTGTGGAGGCCGCCGCGCAATCCTGTTGCGCAATGGCGGTACCGGCGGGAAGACAAGCTACCGGATCGCCAGTGCAATGCGTTAACAATTTTGCACCCACCTGGTCATAGACGTCATCGATTGTCTTTGTATCGATGGCAATTGTGGCTGCCCAATTGATCCGTTCCTGCGCAGTCGAGTCACCTGCTTTAGACGCCAACCATTCGGCAACATAGCTGAAGCCGTGAGTGAAATAGCTCATGTCAGCGCGTGCCAGCGCATCCTGCTCCACAGCCGCGATTCGCGACAACAGGTCAAGCCCGGTCTGCATGTTGACCCAGTGGTGCCGCTCCAGCTCATTGTCCATGTCAATGATGTCGGGCACAGTCCCGCCGTTGGCGTGGTCAAAGATTGGGTTGAAGCCGCCAAAATGGAACAAGGACCCCATGAGAATCAGCTTGCTGGTGTTGCGATTAGCCTCGAGTACGTCCTTTTCGAACCAGTCTTCAACCAACCAACTGGCCAAGGCCAAGGGTAATGCCGTCGTATCAGTCACCCCCATGCACCCGGTGACAATGGACTTGATCAGGTACTCCTTACCCATGTCCCAGGCTGCCCCCCCTGCGCACGTCAGGCCTTGGAGCAGCCCCGCTTTCAGCGTGTTCACACCGGCGTTGGTGTCATCCGCATAGTCGAGCCGAACTCTCTCCGTTGCTCGAAGCCAGGCTACCGCAAACTGGGGATCTTGAGCGATGGAAGAGTTTGATACGACCGCGTCCAGGGCGGCGATTCGGTCCTCGACCATAGCGCGATCAATCTGAGA
>Ga0302321_100000278_pt1 | contig 45697 bp, 31 predicted proteins | sample Fen_T0_1_FD_202505 | JGI IMG/M metagenome (GOLD analysis project Ga0302321, IMG submission 202505) | Peat permafrost microbial communities from Stordalen Mire near Abisko, Sweden - Fen_T0_1 | ecosystem: Environmental > Terrestrial > Soil > Wetlands > Permafrost | place: Sweden: Abisko... | reverse complement strand
CATGCGAAATCTTACGGTATTTGATGGTCTGGCAAGTGTGAGTGCCGGGACCTTTTCAACTGTTGACATACCTATATCAGGATTCCAGACTCCGTTAGCTGGTCCAGTTACTTTTGAGCTTGGAATGATAGTCTATGATGGAGACAGGTCACTTACAGGTGATCAGCTTTTGTTCAAAGGAGCATCATCCTTTGTTAACATATCAGATGCTCTTCATAATACCAACGACATCTTTAACAGCACTCTGTCACGCAATGGTGTTCTCACTCCTTTACGTATCCCAAATTACAATAATACACTCGGTTATGATGCAAATATTTTTTCTCCTAATAACACTTCTAAAAATTATATAGGTAATAATGCAATATCTGCAACAATAAGGCAGACAACCGGAGGTGAAACATATCTTACTCAGGTTGTCACTTCTGCAATAGACGTGTATGAGCCTGACCTTAGAAGTGCCGTCCGTGTTAAAAATATAACTAATCCTGGTAGTACTACTGCTGAGAAAGGAGATATACTTGAATATACTGTAAACGGTTTAAATATAGGATCAGATCCTTCTGTTAACACATTTGTCACAGATACAATCGAGGGCAATGCTCAGTATATTCCAGGCTCAATTATTATAACATACGGGCCAAATGCCGGAGCCAAATCAGATGCAGCTAATGATGATCAGGCTGAATACGTTGCTTCAACTAAAACTGTAAAAGTCAGAATAGGCACTGGCGCCAACGGAACTAAGGGTGGAATAGTTAACAACTCTCCGGTCGGAACTGACAGTACTCAGTTCAAATTCAGGGTTCAGGCAACGTCCGATTGCGTATACCTGGCCTGTGATGCGATAATTGACAACAGTGCCTATATTATCGGAACAGGAAATGTCTCAGGAAACACCTTCGATAATGCCAGCAATCCGGGTGTTTTTGACACTTTTGGTTGTCCATTACCAGGAACAACCAAAACTGCCATTAATACAACAGGGTGCTCCGCTCCTTCAGCAACAGCAAATTCTCCTATATGCCAGGGAGGAACTATAAACTTCACTGCCTCCGAATCTCCAAGCGCCAGCTATTTATGGACAGGACCCAATAATTTTTCTTCAAACCTCCGGGAACCTTCTATTATTAATGTTACGGCAGCAAATGCCGGGAACTACACTTCTAATATATTTATTACAGGAAAAACCTGCCATTTTACATATACTTTTAAGGCAGATATAAATATAGCCAATGCCGGACCTGATCAGACCGGCAATTTAACATGTGGTCTTGCCACAACCACACTGGCCGGAAATAATCCATCAGGAACTACTGGTACATGGACAATTATCTCAGGTACAGGAGGCAGTTTTGGAGCAGGACATACTTCAACAAGTACGGTGGCAAACAGTACATTCAACGGAACTCCCGGTAGTGCATACACCCTGCGCTGGTTATTAAACAGTATAGGATGTGATCCCACATCAGATGATGTTAATATAAAATTCAACCAGGGACCGTCAGGTTCTGTTTTATCCGGGACATCTTCGGTTTGTTATAATAACTATGCAAATGTAAAAGTTGCAGTAACCGGGGGGGTATCTCCATACACTGTTGTTCTTGATAATGGCGGGGGAACATTTTCGAATTATGTTTCTGGTAGCGATATTATAGTTGGTCCACTTACAACCTCTAAAACATTCGGTCTCGTATCAGTAACTGATGCAAACGGCTGCTTGTCAGCAGGATTAAGCGGAAGTGCAGTCATTTCGGTCAGCAATGCTATTACAGGTACTGGAATCATTACACAGTTGAATGCTCCTGTTGGCGGAGGTGGTCCAAAAACTGCAGGTACAGCATCAGGTTGGATCAATTCAGGGAATACGACAACAAGTGATAATGTTTATGCAACAATTAGCATTACCAACACTAATTCTGCATATATGTACCTGTCTAATTTTGGATTTGCTGTCCCCGCGGGAGCAACTATTGTCGGTGTTGAATCTACAGTTGAAAGAAGCTATACTACCACTGGTTCAAGAACAATATCAAGCGGAAGAATATCCCTGGTGACAAATACAACTTTAATAGGCAGTAATCAATCCATTACTTATCCGGCTAATACTGATGCGAGTGTAACTACTGGGGGATCAGCGAGTATGTGGGGAGCTAACACAATAACTTTAACCCCAGCTATTGTGAATAATTCAAACTTCGGTTTGAGATTCAGAGTCAGCCCCGGTGGTAATTCAGGAACAGCAACAGCCAGGATTGACTATGTGACATTAAAGATATATTATACCCCAGCTCCATCATATTGTGACGATGTAAGCGGTGTCGGTTTTTCCGTTGCAACATATACAAATGCAACAAACTATACCTGGGCTCCTCCATCAGGGGGTTCTGTGGTTACAGGACAGGGAACCAGTTCATCAACTATGGATTTTAATGGTGCGGGTCAAAGTGGAAACTATAATGTCTGCGTAACTGCTTCGAATAATTGCCAGACACTGGCACCGTCGTGTATCAGTATTCCAATATCCGACTGTCCCAACTCAAGCTTATACATTATAGGAAATGTTTATTGGGACAAGAATGCAATGGCAGATAACCTCGTTAACGGCACTCCCATCAGCACAGCAAATGGGATTCAGCTGTATGCAACTCTGATATTGACAGCGGGAACTACAGCCGTACAAAACTCAGTTCCGGTTGCAGTGAATGGAACATATAAATTTGCTGTATCTGCCAGCACTAATTATACAGTTGTCTTAAGTACCACAAACTATCTTACAGGTCAGACACCGGTTGCTTCTCTGCCGGCAGGTTGCTCCAACACCGGCGAGATTGTCAATAATATAACTAACACAGCAACCGGGAACGATGGTACAACAAACGGAAGGCTGTCAGTGCCTGGTTTCACAACCAACAATAAGGTAAATGTAAACTTTGGTATTAAAATATCAACTCCTCCAGTTGCGGTAAATGATGTTACAAGCACCAATGAGGATACTCCTGTTACTGTCAATGTTATCTTGAATGACACAGATGTTGATGGCACTGTAGTCGCAAGTTCAGTTGATTTAGATCCTGGTACAGCAGGTATTCAGAATGCTTTTACAAATATTTATGGAACATGGAACGTAAATTCATCAGGGGTTGTGACCTTTACTCCTGCTCTCAACTTTAACGGAAATGCCAGTGTAACCTATACGGTAAATGATAATGATAACAACACTTCAGATGTTGCAACACTTTTAATAACTGTTGCTCCCGTAAATGACGCTCCTGTTACAGTTGATGATGCAATTACCACTCCTGAGGATACCCCTGTAACCATAAATGTTACTTCGAATGATTATGATGTTGATGGAACTGTTGATGTATCGACTGTAGACTTAGATCCGGCTACACCAGGAATTCAGACATCTGTCACCGTCCCGGGGCAAGGTTCTTACTCAGTAGACAATTCAGGAGTTGTAAATTTTGTTCCATTTTTAAATTATAATGGCATAGCAACCCCGATTCATTATACGGTAAAAGATAATGCAGGCCTGACTTCCGCAAGTGCTTCGCTTACAGTTACAGTCACGTCTGTAATAGATCCTCCCCTTGCCTTTAACGATAACGTAACAACCGATCAGAATACGCCGGTCTCAATTAATGTTACGACAAACGACATTGGTGTTGATGCTCCTGTTGATCCTTCAAGCGTAGATCTCGACCCATTAACTCCCGGACTTCAGTCTGATTTGACAGTTATAGGGGAAGGAGGTTATCATGTCAGTAATACCGGCAGTGTAACCTTTACACCCCTTTCAACTTTCTATGGAACTACTTCACCTGTAGGCTATACTGTAAATGATAACCTGGGACAGCCATCTAACATTGCAACATTGACAATCACTGTAATCGCAGCCAGCGCTCCGGTCGCAGTAAATGATGCTGCAACAACTAATGAAGGTACCTCAGTCACAATTGATGTCACCTCAAATGACAGTGCACCAAACGGTTCTTTCAATCTCGCCAGGATAGATTTAGATCCGGCAACAACAGGTATTCAGCAGTCATATGATATTCCATCAAAAGGAACATTTATGGTTGATTTACTGGGCATAGTTACATTCCAGCCAGCATGGGGTTTCAATGGAATCGTAACCGGACAATATACCGTTAAAGACAATCTTGGTTTGGTTTCAAATGTTGCAACTATCACCGTTACAGTGATTCATGTTAATCAACAGCCATTTGCGGTTGACGACTACATATCAACAAATGAGGATACACCCGTTAGTTTTAATATCGCTTCTAATGATTATGATACAGATGGTACAATTGCAGTAAATACTGTTGATCTTGATCCATCTACTGCTGGAAGGCAGACAACCTTCAGTGTTGCAGGTGAAGGAACTTATGTTGTTGACAACTCAGCGAATGTAACTTTTACACCTTTCCTTAATTTCAATGGAATTGCTACTCCTGTATATTATACTATTAATGACAACCAGGGTTTATCCTCTGATATAAATCTCCCCGGGATGATTTCGGTAAGCATAATCTCAGTGAATGACCCTCCTGTCGCAGTAAATGATGCAGTTACAGCTCCATCAAACACAGATGTTTTGATAAACATCATCCTTAATGATACAGATGTGGATGGAACAATTGATCCTTCTGCAATCGACCTTGATCCAACATTCCCCGGAATACAGAAAACTTTCACTGTAACTGGCCAGGGGGACTATTCGGTTGACAATTCCGGAGTTCTGACTTTTCACCCTTTGCCGGCATTTGTGGGACCAGTAATTGCCACTCCAGTTTCTTATACAGTAAATGATAATCAGGGCGCAGTATCAAATACAGCATCGGTAACTATTACATTATCAGACCCCAGTGCACCGGAAGCTGTTAATGATATAGCGGGTATGAATGAAGATGGTACTCCGGTTCTGATTGATATTCTTGCCAACGATAATCCGGGATCAGGCAATATTGTACCATCAACTATTGACTTAAATCCTGCCACTATTGTCGCACACGAAACAGATCTGATTACCTCCGAAGGACACTGGCAGGCAAATACCTCAACCGGAGTTGTAACATTTACTCCCGCAGCCAATTATTTTGGCACTGCTGTTATTCACTATGTTGTTTATGATGATAATTCAACTCCATTATCCTCTAACACTGCAAGTATTACAGTTACAGTACTTCCTGTAAATGATATCCCTGCCTTTTCAAAAGGCACAGATCAGACAGTTTGTGCAAACAGCACAGTTCAAATAATAAATAACTGGGCAACATTAATAAGTGCAGGACCGGCAAATGAATCTTCCCAGTCCCTGACCTTTATTGTAACAAATACTAATAATCCCCTCTTTAGCAGCCAGCCATCAGTTGATGCTACAGGAACTCTTTCCTATGCCCCTGCTTTAAATCAATCAGGTACTGCGACGGTTTCCGTCCAGATAAAAGATGACGGAGGCACACTGAATGGAGGATTGGACATTTCAGCTGTCCAGACTTTTACAATTAATGTAGTATCACAACCTGCTCCGACAATTGGTCTGATTACCCAGCCAACATGTGGCCTGACCACAGGTAGCGTGGCATTAAGTGGCCTTCCATCTTCAGGTACATGGACGATCATTCCATCTTCGGGTTCGATTGTTACAGGTTCAGGAGCAAGTTACACCGTATCAGGTCTATCCGCCTCAACCGTATTTACTTTTAGTGTGACAAATTCGGCAGGATGTACTTCTGGTTCTTCAGGTAACGCGACACTCAATAATATCCCTGCTGCCCCGGTAATTCCAACGACTTCATCTGTTGTTAATCCGGGCTGTGGTGAAACCACTGGTAGTATTGTATTTAACAGTCAGGCGGGTGTTCAATACAGCATTGGTGCCGGATACCAGGTAAGCAACAGTTTTATAAATCTTATTCCTGGAAGTTATATATTGAGTGTCAGAAATATTGCTGATAATACCTGTATTACCCAAGGATCAGCATCTGTTACAATTTCAAATGCTCCTGTAGTTCCTGCACCTCCTACGGCATTGGCATCACAGACCTTCTGTAATGGCATAAGTCCAAAGGTATCAGACATAATGGTTTCAGGGGCAAACATAATCTGGTATGATGCTGCCACCCTGGGAATTATTGTTGCACCTGTTACACCTTTGGTCAATGGCACAACTTATTATGCCAGTCAGACTACTGGCAGTTGTGAATCGATCTCGAGAACTGGAGTCACTGTTACCATTTTTTCATGTACCGGACCGAACATCATTGATAATATATTGAGTCTCAATGAGAACTCAGCATCTGGTACTTTTGTTTACGACGTTAATGATAATAATACCGGGAATGATAAAGATCCCGGAAATAATAATTTAACATATACAATTATAAGTGGCAATTCATCAGGAGCATTTGTTATTGACGCAGCCACTGGCATTATTTCGGTAACCGACGGGTCAAAACTTGATTTCGAGACCACGCCGTCATTCACTTTGATAATTCGTGCTGATAATGGTACGGTGACAGATGATGCTTCAATAACTATTAACCTGATAAATCTTAATGATAATAACCCTGTTTCTTCAGATGATAATTATTCTTTGAATGAGGGAACAACTTTAGTGATTCCTTCTCCTGGTGTACTGACAAATGATACAGATGCCGATGGAAATACCTTAAGTGCAATTAAGGTAACGGATCCGTTACATGGAACACTGACACTTAATGCAGATGGATCTTTGACTTACATTAATAATGGTGATGAATCGGCTTCAGACTCATTTACATATAAGGCTTTTGACGGATTGAACTATGGGAACATTGCTTCTGTTAATTTCACAATAAATCCTGTGAATGACCCTCCTGAGGTAAGTGATTTTACTAAAACGGGTAACGAGGATGTTTCAATTAACTTTACTGCTGCTGATTTTACAGCCTCCTATACAGATGACGAGTCAAATCCGATGACTAAAATAATGATCATCAGTTTGCCTCCAAATGGGATCTTAAAACTCTCAGGTTCCAATGTCAGCATTAATGATGAAATATTGACTGCAAACGTCTCAAATCTGACTTTTGAACCTGATGCAAACTGGAACGGGAACACTAGTTTCTCGTGGAATGCTAATGACGGAACAGTTTACGCTCTGACTAATGCCAAGGTAACAATTACCCTAAATCCGGTTAATGATCTGCCAATCTTGTCGGATATTTCAAAGACTATAAATGAAGATAACACACTGACATTTCTCGCAAGTGATTTTACAGGCGTTTTTAGTGATGTCGACGGAAATCTTTTGGTGAAAATTATGATAACAAGTCTCCCTGCAAACGGAACATTAAAACTTTCAGGTGTGAATGTCAGTGTTAATGATGAAATCTTAACGGGTAATCTTGCCAACCTGATATTTGTGCCCGATCCAAACTGGAATGGCAGTGCTAATTTCGGCTGGAATGGATTCGATGGAAATTCATTTGCATTGGTTGAAGCCCATGTAAATATAACGGTAAATCCGGTAAATGATCTGCCGGTTCTTGCAAACACTTCAAAATCAGTGAATCAGGGCAGTACGCTAAGTTTTTCATCATCTGATTTTACCGGGGCTTTTACTGATATCGATGGTAATTCACTGAATAAAATACTTATTACAAGTGTTTCGTTAAATGGAACTTTAAAGCTTGGTGGAAATACTGTTTCAGCAAATGATGAGATATCAGCAGCGGATCTAGGAAACATCACTTTTGTTCCTGAAGTCAACTGGAATGGGATAACATCCTTCACCTGGAACGGGTTCGACGGAATTTCATTCGCACTTACAGATGCGACCGTAACAATTACAGTCATCCCTGTAAATAACCCTCCGACTCTAATAAACATTGTTAAATCAGTGAATGAAGATAATATTTTGAATTTCACTTTGAATGATTTCACTTCCGCATTTAATGACCCTGACGGCAATACACTCAAAAAAATCAGGATTACGGGGCTTCCGGCAAATGGAACGCTTAAGCTTTCCGGTGTTAATGTAAGTGCAAACGATGAAATACTTGCCGCCAGCATTGGAAACCTGACTTTTATTCCGGATGTTAACTGGAATGGAAACACCAGTTTTGGATGGAATGGCTCGGATGGGTTAGTTTACAGTTTGTCAGGCGCAAACATAAATATCACTGTTAATTCTGTGAATGATGCGCCCGTTCTTACTTCTCAGTTGCTGCAGGTAAGTATTAATGAAAATAGTGGAGCACATGAGATTGTTATCGCCGGCAATGTGACTGATGTTGAAGGAAATATTCTGACTACCACAGTTGCAGACAGTCCAAAGCATGGAACATTCTCCGTAAATAGCCAGGGAAATATAGTTTACACCCCAGATGCAAATTATTCCGGAAACGATACTATCGTCTACCGGGTCTGTGATAATGGAGTGCCATCACTTTGTGTAACAGGTAAAATAAGTATCACAGTTCTATCAACCACACCGTTGAACCATGCCCCGGCTATCACCGGAATTACCAAAACTACTATTCAGAATAAACCGTTCATCTTTGACCGGAGTGATTTCTTATCAGTCTGGTCCGATGCTGATAATGATACACTGGTAAATATCCGGATAACACTTTTACCAGCTTCAGGTATACTGAAAATAAATGGGGCCTCAGTTTCTGTTGGTCAGGAGATCAGCTGGAAACAGATGAATGCAATTGAGTTTACTCCTTTGGCTGACTTTGCAGGTGAAACATCTTTCCAATGGGAAGCTTCGGATGGAAAAGACTACTCATCATCTGCGGATGTTGTAATTACCATTACACCTGAGCAGCTATTTATCCCGGAAGGTTTTTCTCCAAACGGTGACGGGATGAACGACTTCTTTGTGATCAGGGGAACGGAGGGCAATAATGTTGCGATCTCAATTTTTAACAGATGGGGAAATATGGTTTATTCAAGCAAGAACTACCAAAATGACTGGGATGGTACGTCAAATACAGGACTACTGCTCGGATCAAAACTGCCTGATGGAACATATTTCTACGTAATAAATCTGAATAACGGTGAAAAAGCTAAAGTGGGTTATATAACCATAAACAGGTAATGACCATGAAAAAAATATTAACTCTGATTTTGTTTATCTCGGGAATATGGACAATTGTTCTTGCTCAGCAGGACCCTATGTATTCTCAGTATGTCTTTAATGGATTAATAATAAATCCAGCCTACGCAGGGACCAGAGATGTGCTTTGCGCATCAGTATTGTATCGTGATCAATGGGTAAATATCCCAGGGGCTCCAAAAACAGGTATTTTATCTATAGACGCGCCGGTCAAAAATAAAAATGTCGGAGTAGGTCTGACTGTCGAATTTGATAAGATAGGGGTGACATCCCACACTGCATTCAATGGGATTTACTCATATAGACTACGGTTTGCTCAGAGTTCCCTGGTATTCGGGTTGCAGGCCGGGTTAGGCTTTTCCAACTCAAATTTTTCTTCAGTGCAATACACTGACGGGACCAGGAATGACATTGCTTTTCAAAATAATTTCCATGATGTTCTTCCTAATTTCGGGTTTGGCCTTTATTATTTCTCAAATAGATTCTACGCAGGATTTTCAATACCTCAGATAGCGGGATATGCAATACAGAATGCCCTTTATCATAAAACTGAAAGTGCTTATCTCGATCTGGCAAATCATTACTTTATCAATACTGGTTATCTGTTTGATCTTAGTCCCGATATTAAAGCCAAACCTTCAATACTTCTGAAATATGTGCGGGGAGCACCTGTTGAAATGGACCTTAATGGAATTGTATGGTTTTATGACCTCATTGCCGCAGGAGTCTCCTACAGGAGCCTGGCTTCTCTTGACTTTATTCTCCAGGTAAAAGCCAGTCCTCAGATTTCAATTGGATATGCATATGAATATGCCACCACAAAACTGAATACATTCAGCAGCGGGTCGCATGAGATCATGCTTCAGTACTTCTTTGACTTCTCACATTCGAAGATTGTGACACCCAGGTATTTCTAATTAAAATGTCTTAAATGAAAATAAAATTACTGCTATTAAGTTTACTGATAACCTCTGCCACAGGTGCCCAGAATTTTATAATGAAGGAAAAGCTGGCGGATGACTATTATAATCGTTACAATTATTATAAAGCTATACCAATGTACGAACAGCTGATACCTGGTTCTCCTGATAATATGGGAATCTATGAAAAACTGGCTGATTCTTACAGAAAGGTGAACGACAGTAAAAATGCAGAACGGTGTTATGCTATCCTCGTAAATAGCCCGTCCTCAAAGCATGAGCATCTCCTTTTCTATGCACAGGCATTGTCAAGAAACGGGAAATATGATCAGGCAGCAGTTTGGTTTCAGAAATATAGCGAAACAGAACCGTCTGATATAAGAGGAACCGGATTTAGCGTATTGTACAGAAACATGAATTCTATCTATCGTGATTCTTCAAGATATATTATTGTCAATGCACCATTTAATTCTGAAACTTCCGATTTCAGTCCTTCTTATTTTGGAAATGACATCCTTTTCGTCAGTGCACGAAAAAAAGTATCGATAATAAGGGATATCTATAACAGGACAAATACTTCATATCTGGACCTCTTTATTACTTCTCCCGATTCAAAAAATGCTCGACCATTTTCGACGGATATTAATTCAAAATATCATGAGGGACCAGTTACATTCACCAGAAACCTTGATACACTTATTTTTACCAGGAGCAATTTTTATAATAAACACTTCGGAAAAAGCAACGAAGGGATAAACAAACTAAAACTCTACCTGGCTGTCTGGAATAGGGATCTGAAAAAGTGGACAAATATAGTTCCTTTGCCATTCAACAATGACCAGTATTCGGTAGGCCATCCCGCTTTCAGTACTGATGGTAAGACGCTTTATTTTGCATCCGATATGCCCGGAGGCGTTGGAGGTACAGATATCTATATGTCACATCTTATCGCTGATCATCAGGGAAATAAATCATGGAGCCAACCCATTAACCTGGGATCTGAAATCAACACACCCGGAAATGAGATGTTCCCTTTTATTGATAATGATGGAAATCTCTGGTATGCAAGTGACGGACTTGCCGGACTTGGGGGTCTCGATGTTTTTATGGCAGGACGAAAGAATGATGGCTTCCTGAAACCATTGAATCCCGGATATCCTTTGAATACCCGTTTTGACGATTTTGGATATATCACCAAAAACAGTGGGGAAGAAGGATATATTAGTTCTGATCGTAATAATAAGAACGGAGATGATGATATATACAAAGTTACCCGGTTAGTTATTCCAGCTAAAACGGAACTTGTGAAGCTTGTCGAACCAAAACATGTCCCAAAATTCAAATTAACCGGAAAAGTATATTCAGCTGATAAACTCACTCCCATTCCAAATTCAACAGCCTTTCTCACAAATAAATCGGATTCATCTGTTAAGGAAGCAAAATGTGACAGTACAGGAATTTTCACATTTAATCTTGAAGCGGAGTCAGACTACTCTGTAAAGGTATCTGTCCAAACCTCTGGGAGCAAATGCAGCTCCAATCCAAATGAATGCTCAACAAGAGGGTTAAGTACCGACGTAAATTTTAACCAGTCTTTTCCGGTATTTTGCGTCGGAGACGTTATTAAAGTTGAGAATATTTATTACGACCTTGGGAAATTCAATATACGATCTGATGCAGCTATTGAACTCGATAAGTTGTTTGATATTATGAATACCTATCCTCATATGAAAATTGAGCTCCGTTCCCATACGGATTCACGTGGAACCGCTATCTCAAATATGGCGCTTTCTGATAAGAGAGCGAATGCCGCGGCAGAGTATCTGTTTTCAAAAGGCATAACCCGTGACAGGATTACCGCTAAGGGTTTCGGCGACACTATGCCTGTAAATAACTGCATCAAGGGTGCCAGATGCACAGAAGATGAATATAAGGTCAACCGGAGAACTGAGTTTAAGATACTCTCAATAGAATAAAAATCCAATTTTGAATATTTAAAATCGGCTAATTACAAAGATCACAAAGAATTGGTACAAAGTAGACAAAGAACATACCTGTATTAACTTAGCTTTGTGCGCTTCGAGGTTAAAATAAAGTTGGAACCAGCAACACCTTACCGGCAGTCATATTATTTAAATAAGTGTCTAAAGCGAATTGTGCCAGGTTGAGAGGAAACCGTTGATTCACAGTAATTTTAAGTTCATTTTTGAGTAAACTCCTTACTCCTGCCAGATTCCGCATGGTCTTAATCTGACCATTATCTTTCATCCAGTTACCCAGGTAGAAACCATGTAGCTTTTTATTATCCAATACCAGCGGCCTCAGTGAAGGCCCTTCTGTATCTGCGGAGAGATTCCCGTAAACGATGACAGTTCCACCGTAAGGAATTGCGTTGAGAAGCTGTCCGGTGTAGCTGCCTGCAACTGGATCAAGCGCAAGGGTGGCATTTATTTGTAGTGATAGTTGATGAAGCTTATTTTGGAAATCATTTTCAGAACTGTTCAGTATGTATTTCTCCCCCTCATCATGCAGAATTTTCACCTGATTTTCATTTCTGACGACGTTAATAACAAGGATCTTTTTCTTTATCGCAATATATCTGATCATTCTGCCCAGTGCTCCGGCAGCCGCTGAGTTGATTATCGCGTTATGCTTTTCCTTGCTGATAATATCGAAAAATGCAAGAGCAGTCATCGGATTCACAAGCAGCATAGATCCTTGTTCATCTGAAATTGATTTTGGCAATGGGAAGCAAAATGAAGCTGATGTTACCATATATTCTGCCCAAGTACCACTTTCAGGATGAACTGCGGAGCAGGCAACCCGTTTCCCAAGCCATAAATGCGGAAGGAACCCTTTTCCGGCAGCTATAACTTTCCCACTTCCCTCTATTCCCGGGATATATGTTCTGAGCTCATTTTCGTCAGAAACACTCTTAATTCGTTGCAGATCTGATGGGTTAACTGGAGATGCAGCCATTTTTATCAGCACTTCTCCATCTCTTACCTGTGGAATATCTACTGTTCTGACAATTAACGAACCACCTGGCTTTTCAAGCTGAACTGCCTGCATTTTTTCCGGTATAGTCATGAATTAACTTCTTTGAAATGAAACATCCGGAACAGATCTTATGTTTTCGTAAATTAACTTTTTGTCACTGGCTTATAAAAGTCATCCGCCTTTAGACCACATTTTTTTGCTACAGATTTACAATAATCAAGACGACCCACATTCATATTTCTGGAGTCTGATCCGAATGTGAACTTTAAGCCATGTTCCTTTGCCATGATGATAAATTTGTCATGAGGCGTGTGAGCCATATCGTTTATTTCAATTGCAATATTGCGTGCCTTTGCCGCTGAAATAATTTGTGTCATCCGCGTTTCTGTCCAGAGTGTATAATAGTCACGGGCAATACATACCGGCAGAAATAATGGCCAGCCAAAAATATTGATAGGCTCGTTATTTAGAATATTCAGGTTGTGTTTCATATATCTCTCCATAAAAGCATCAGTATCTTCTACATAGGTTTGAAGTTCATATATCCGCTGATATTCACCGTTGTCGAGAGGGATTGTCTGGGGATCCATGAGAACATAATCTATTTGCTTCAGCAATTCAGGTGAAAAAGCTGAAGTCCATCCGGTTGTCATGGGCTGTAACCCAATCGAGACAGGATATTTTCTGAGCTTATCGATATATTTTTTAAGATCAGTATCATCTTTGATGGCCCATACAGCAGGATGTTCCACGATGCCTATATTCACCTTTCGTTTTTTTGCCAGCTCCATTACCTGATCAATAGTAAAGGTGTCAGTAAGATGTACATGCAGATCAGTAAGTGGGAAATCATATTCTTCTGTAACCTGATAATTGCTAACCAGAGGCGACATCACCATCATACCTCCGACTAGACCTGCATTTTTTATGAATGTTCTACGTTCCATTTGGATAGTTTTAGTTGGTTTGATGTATTAAATTTAAACAAAATTATTCTCAAGAGAGCAAATCTTCTCCTATTTAGCGCTAAAATCATTTGACCACTGGGTATTACTGAGCTAAAACGGAGTAACAAAGGTGTTGCTCCGTGATTAAAATAAAAATAACTAGTATCTTTAGAATTGCGTTTAACAATCCAGTATGAATTTTTAAAAACAATAGTTATGTCACTTACCGAAAGAATTGCCAGCGATCTTATTAATGCTATGAAAGCTAAAGATAAGGTTGTTCTGGAAGCAATAAGAGCTGCAAAAACAGCTTTTACTCTCGCAAGAACAGAGAAAAACGGTGATACAGTACTTACTGCCGAGGAGGAATTGAAAATAATTCAGAAGCTGGTTAAACAGAGAAGAGAATCGGCAGCAATCTATAAAGAACAGAACAGGCTTGATTTATATGAGAAGGAGGTCACGGAAGCGGATGTTCTCGAGAAATATCTGCCGGCAAAAATGAGCCAGGAGGATTTGGTAAATCTGGTGAAAGGAATAATTGTCCGTCTGGGTGCCAAATCGCCTGCCGATATGGGTAAAGTAATGGGAATTGCTACAAAAGAGCTTGCAGGAAAAGCTGATGGGAAAGAGATTTCTGCTATTGTAAAACAGCAGCTTGGTTCATAATTTATATTTAATGATATGAGAATTTCTAAATCCTTACTGGTATTCAGTATTCTTCTGATTACCGCACAAGCCATTTCCGGACAGCAAAAAGGGTATTACAGGTTTCCTGCTATTCATGGTAATGATGTCATCTTTACAGCAGAAGGAGATCTGTGGAGATTTAACCTCATAACAAATGAATCAAAAAGGCTAACTACAAACAACGGTGTTGAATCATATGCCAGCATCTCTCCTGATGGAAAGTGGGTTGCATTTGTGGGACAATATGAAGGCCCCTCTGAGGTTTATGTTATTCCAATTGATGGAGGCAGGCCGAAACGGCTCACCTTTGAGGAAGGTTCCCCGATAGTTTATCAGTGGACTTCCGATGGAAGGATCCTATATTCCACCAACTGTCACTCAACAATCCCGAATGCTCAGCTTGTTAAAATAAACCCCACGGATCTGAGTACGGAACTGGTACCGCTTTTACAGGCTGATCAGGGGACATACTCTCCTGCCGGTGAACTTTTTTTTACCCGATACAGGGACCAGGGTAGTCATACAAAAAGATATAAAGGGGGAACAGCACAATCAATCTGGAAGTTCGATGGTTCAAACGAGGCAAAACCTTTAACTGCTGATTATCCAGGGACAAGTAAGGATCCTATGTACTTTAACGGCAGGATCTGGTTTCTTACCGATCGCGACGGTACAATGAACATCTGGTCGATGAATAGTGACGGAGCTGATCTTAAGCAACATACAAAGTTTACAAGATGGGATCTGGCAGACGGTGATCTGAATGAAGGGAAAATTGTATGTCAGCAGGGAGCTGATATAATATTATATGATATTGCCTCCGATAAATCTATAAAACTTGATATAAACCTTAATTCCGATTTTGATCAGAAACGACCTCAATGGATTAACGATCCGAAATCAAAGATCACCTCGATCGACCTTTCATATAAAGGCGACCAGGTTGCTATAACATCGAGGGGACGCATATTTTCAGTACCCGTTGAAACCGACAGGTGGTCAGAGGTAACCCGTAAATATGGCATCAGGTATAAGGATGTCTCATACATTAATAAGGATAATGAGCTAATGATGCTTTCAGATGAATCTGGCGAATTTGAAGTATGGAAAAGTGATAATTATGGATTTAAACCACCTGTTCAGATAACCAATGGATCAAAGAACTTTATCGAGGGCTTCTTATCGTCACCTGATGGAAACTTCATCATCTATAATGAAAAAGATAACCGTTTGATGCTCTTCTCCAAAGCAACCGGCAGCTCAACTCTGATCGCACAAAACGATTTTGGATTTTCGGCTCCTTATAGCTGGTCACCCAACAGCCGCTGGGTAGCTTATACCGACAGGGGAATTAACCAGTCAGGGTATTTACGTATATACGATGTTAAAGCTGCCAAATCCTTCCAGATTACAACAGGGAGACAGGAAGACTATACTCCCAAATTTTCGGGGGACGGAAATTGGCTTTATTTCATTTCGGAAAGAACCCTTTCAACAACAGTGAGGAGTCCGTGGGGAAGCAGGCAACCTGAACCATATTACAACAAAACAGCAAAAATCTATGCGATAGCATTAAACAAAACAGCTTCATTTCCATTTAAAGAAGCCACAGAGCTGGTACCTGTTAAAGCTGATACTTCAAAGACTGTAAAAGCGAACGATAAGAAGAAATCTGAACCTGCAAAAAAAGAAATCGTTGAGGACTTTGATCTTTCCACAGCAGGAGAAAGACTTTTTGTGGTTCCGATGAAAGCAGCTAATGTGGCAGATTTTGGGCTCAATACTGATTGGATTTACTGGTCGGAATACAACCCGGATGACAATTCTGTAAATCTTAATGCTTTGAAAATAACCAATAAAAAAAATAATGAAGTAGTAAACATAGCCTCTTCAATAAACACCTTCAAATTATCGGGTGATGGGAAGAAATTGCTGATAAGAGACAAGAATGGCATTGTTGTTCTTAATGCTGACGGTACCAAGCCAGATGCAAAGAAAAATAGTATTGACCTCACCAAATGGGCATTCACAATTGATCCTGTTGAAGACTGGAAGCAAATGTTTAAGGATGCCTGGAGAATGGAACGCGACTACTTTTATGATAAGAATATGCACGGTGTCGACTGGCAGGGTGTTTACAATCAGTACTACCCTCTGGTTGACCGGATCACAGACAGGTATGAACTCGATGACATTCTCGCAAGGATGATCTCCGAATTGTCTGCACTCCATATGTTTGTATATGGGGGAGATAAACGTCAGCCCGGAGATAATATATTGAACGGGTACCTGGGTGCTGAACTGTCAACTGACAAAAATCATGAAGGATTTGTGATCAACCATATTTACAAATCCGACCCCGATTATCCTTCAGATCTTTCACCTCTTGCCAAACCAGATCTTAAAATTCATGAGGGGGATATAATTTTAGCGGTTAACGGGATTAGTACAATAACATATCCTTACATAAACGAACTACTTGTAAATAAAGCTGATGTGCAGGTCAGGCTAAAACTTAAAAATGTCAAAGGCGAGGTTTATGAAGAAATTGTCAAACCATTGAGCGCCGGTGCTTATGCCGGACTACGCTACAGGGAATGGGAATACACGCGACGTCTTGAAGTTGAAAAGTCTTCGGAAAATAAGATAGGATATCTTCATCTGAAAGCAATGGGAGGTGAAGACTATGATGAGTTTGTGAAAAACTTCTATCCTGTAATCGGGAAGGAAGGACTTATAATTGATGTACGACATAACAGGGGAGGAAACATTGACAGCTGGGTTCTGGAGAAGCTTATGCGCAAAGCATGGTTTTATTGGGCACCCCGTGTCGGCAAATCGACTCCTAACATGCAGTTCGCCTTTACGGGTCATATGGTTGTACTTATGGATGAACATACTGCCTCCGATGGAGAAGCATTCTCTGAGGGTTTCAGGCGCCTTGGACTGGGAAAACTTTTAGGAATAAGGACATGGGGAGGAGAGATATGGCTTTCTTCAGGAAACAGGCTTGTTGATAACGGGATAGCTACTGCTGCCGAAACTGGAGTTTATTCTCCTGAAGGTGAATGGCTTATTGAAGGATGGGGAGTTGAACCCGATATGAAGGTTGACAACCTGCCTTATGAAAGTTTCAAAGGTAAAGATGCCCAGCTGGAGGCTGCAGTTCAGTATCTTATTAAACTCAATAAAGAACAGCCAGTAATACAACCACCGATACCGAAATACCCTGTTAAGGCTTTTGATTATAAGGATAACTAATATCAGGATGCAACACTAAGGTCTATTCAGTTGTAAAACAAGAAGCCGGCAAATTAGCTCCATTGAAGAGATTTGGAGTTGCTGTGTTTTTCCAGGCGAATCTGACCGCAACCGGAACCTTAACACTTTTTGACTGTACGATTACTTTACCATCTTTGATCTTCGCCTCAGCCGGATAGAATATCTTATCTGCTCCTGCAACTTCAAAATAAGTAAGCTTATCATTTGCGGAATGAAGTCCATCACTATGATCAAAAGTTATGATTGCCTTATTCTTGTCAATTATTATTTCTCTGAATAAGGGGCCGGAGTCTTCAAGCTTTACAGCCTTATAATATCTGTTAAGTGCAAGATTAGCAAGTCGTAACGCTGCATCCTGCTTATTTTTAGGATGAATGTTAAGAGTATCACAAAGATCACTCAGTACCACCATGCCGGTATTTGGCACCTCTAATGCTCTTCTCTGTGCATCCCTTACGATTACTCCTTCCATGGGATTTCCATACTTATATGGAGCGATCTGTGCAAAGTAGAAAGGAAAATCATAATTCCATTTGCTTCTCCAGCTTTTTATCAGTCCTGTCAGCATTTCCTTATATGCATATGCATTAATTGTATTTGCCTCACCCTGGTACCATAGCACACCTGCAATCTGAAAAGGTATCAAAGGTGCGATCATGGCGTTATATATTCTGGCAGGTTCAACAGGACCCCAGGGAACCACCTTTTGTTTAGCAGCGGCTTCTTTAAGAAATTTATCATTCTGAGTTGACTCTTCAGGCATCCACGATTCGGCAGGTGTTCCTCCCCAGCTGGAATTTATTATTCCTACAGGTACTCCCAGTTCTTTATAAAGTTTCCGTGCAAAAAAGTAACCTATGGCACTGAATGGCTTCATCTCCTCAGGTGTACATATTGTCCATTTCCCAGACAGGTGCTGCTGAGGATAATTGGATGTCGAGGTATTTACCGTAAACAACCTGATCTGAGGATAATCAGCATTCCTGATTTCCTCCTCACCATTATCAATACCCCACTGGGCGGACATCTCCATATTCGATTGTCCGGAACATAACCAGACTTCTCCGATTAAAACATTCTTCAGAATTATTTCATTAGTGCCCCTGATGTGCAAATTATAAGGACCGCCTGCTACTGGTGTCCTTATGGTTATTTTCCATGTTCCCTGCACGCCTGCCTGAATAGTAGCTTCCTTATCCATCCAGTCTCCTTTGATGACGATGGTTTCGCCAGTTTTCGCCCAGCCCCAAAGAATGATATCTGAATTTCTCTGAAGAACCATATTGTCAGAAAAAATTTCAGGGATTGAAACATTAGCTTTAATGGTCTGAAGTATCAAAACCAGAACAGTTATTACAAACAGAACTCTCCTTATTTTCATTTTCATAAATTGATAATTAAGTATGTAAAAATAATCAGAATACAGCGAAATCCTCACAGTATTAACGACGTTTAAGATTATTTGATTTGATATGTTACTCCAAACCAGCCGATTTTGAGGAATTTTTTCTAAATCAGGAGAGCAGAACCTCAGGAATCTACTGTCACTCCCGAACCTTTTAATTTATTGATCTGCTTAATATCAATCTTATTCCCGGTCAAATCTACATACTCAAGCTTCTCAATCTCAAACAGATGGGAAATGTCTTCAATAAAATTATTAGATAATATTATACTCTTCAGGTTTGTCAGATTGCTCACAGCGTCGATATATCCTATCTGATTATCAGAAAGGTCAATTACTTCCAGGTTTGTAAGTCCCGAAAGGGGTGAAAGGTCAGTTATCCTGTTGTTTGACAGATCAATGGATTTGGCATGAACACAAAATTGTATGCCCTCAAGATCATTTATATCGGATGAAGATAATTCGAACTCTTCAATGTCTTCAAGGTAATACGATGGATATTCGATATTCGTGTCACCGTACTCTCTCATTTTAACTGCATCATAAAATGTATATCCGACTAATTTTGTAGTAGTTTTTATTCTGTCATATTTCCCTGTATCGGTGATAATAGTGAATCCTTCAGTTTCAACATCCCAATCATATACCGGGGTATAATCAAGTTCTTCGATACTATTAAGGGAAGCAGCGACTTCTTCAACCCGTTCAAGTTTAAATATATGTGAATAGCCAAGTAAGCCATCAAAATTATTCTCTTCTTTTAATCTCTTAATTTCATTTTTATGATAGCCAGCCCTGTCAGGATGATAAAGCATCATAAATCCTGAAAAACCTTTTCCGTCATCTTTTATATAAACAGTCACCGTATCACTTATGATCTCGGCTATCTTTTTCAAAACAGAGAATTGGCGACTTTTGAATAAACTTATCAGGGTCAGTGAGATTCTGTTCAGGTTTCTGACTTCATAAGCTTCAAGCAGTTTCCTCTCCAATTCGTTTATTGTCATAGAGTTAATTTAAATATTTAAACCAATTACCTCAGGGCAAATTTACTCATATTGTCTGAAAAAATCCCTTACAAATCTATTTCAAACCGAAACGGTACGAAAACTTAACCAGAAATACGTTGTGAGGTTTATTTCCGGAGGTATTAAAAAGATTGCCAATGTCATTCCCTAGATTCAGATCATCTGAACTTCCTGCGCTATTTCGGGTCTGACTCCATACAAAATAAACAGATGAACCCGGACTATATTCCCATCTGATAACAAGATTGGATAGAAATTGCTGAATATTAAAGTCTTTTCTGTCGAAACTATAATCTATTATCCCATCTGAATTTTCATCGACTTTATAAGTATTCGCGGCAAGGCTGATCTGGCTGGCTGAGTAAGTTCTGAAACGGTTATTGTATTCATCCGCCATAGGATCAACAATGATTTTATAATCATGATATCTGCCCGTGGCAAAGAATGGTTGGCCCCAATACTGAAGTGTCAGGTTCGGACTGAGGTTAATATTTACCCTGAAAGATGTGTTTATCGTCTTCCTGTCTATACTTGCAAAAATATACTTGTCTCCATTGCCGGAATTTATGTTTGTCACATACTGTAGTTCGGTAGATGATTTGCAGAAACCCGGATTGACAGTTAAAACCAGCCAGTTACTGGGGCGGAAGGATAATCCAAATCCTGTGCTTAAGGTATTTGAACTCTTCTCAAGACCCACTGTCTCGTTTACCGATGCATTGAAGACCAGTTTTTTCCTGTTATCAGTTGTAAATCCCATACGTGCAGAAATATTTCCCGGAACCTTCATCATCGGACCTCCCCTGAGAATTGTCTGATCGTTGGCATTGCTCCTGAATGCTCCTCCCGAATAAATACTCCAGAAGTTTTTCAGGTCCATATTTGCGTTCCATTCATAACCTTTTCCTATGTTATTGCCGCCAAAGTTCCAGATGGAATATATATCTGAATTAATATTGAATTTCCTGTAAATCCATTTTGGATCATATTGATTATACTGAGCCCATAGGACAGTTAATATCTGGTCGGATTCACGGATATAACCCAGATCATTAGTTTCAAAACCAGGGGTTTTCCAGATTGTTGCACTCTGAAAATTCCAGTGACCGTTTAGTTTCAATATCTGCATTCTTCCTCCTGAACCGTTAAGAGAGGTGCGGTTGGTATCAAGAACTGAATAATTTCTATCGGGACGCTGAAAAAAATGTGCCGAAGATTTCTGGGTATTTTCAATAGCCTTTGCAGTGCCTTCAACCAGACTATAAGAAGCGTTAATATTAAACATCCAGTTTTTATCCTTAAAATATTGGGTGAAATCAACTCCCCCGGTGTAAGCTTCTTTATGCATAAAGTCACTTAGATTTGCATCCAGCTGTCTGTTTGTGCCAGTCAGAATTGCGCCAATCAGAGTGTTCCCATTATCTATGTCTTTTTGGACTCTGCCGACAAAATAGTTTGTAAGAGGTTCTACTGTCTCATATTTTCTTCCGCCTATTGTATCAATTTCGGCTGTCATCTGTGCTGTTACTGCTTCAATAAAGCCAAGTGACAAACCATTTTTTGTTTTCCCTGAAAGCTTGACCGCTCCTAGTATATTAGCCTGCATCGGCACATTAGCATTCCATCCATCTTTGAGCCCGGGATATCCCTGGGGACGCCGACCTATTCTCCTGGAATAAAAAAGATTGTCATTTCCCACTTCTCCGTCGCCCATACCAAGTCCAAAATTAGTAATGTTGCTGCCTTCTATAAAAAACGGTCTCTTTTCGCCAAAGAATGTTTCATAAGCTGACAGGTTTACTTCAGACGGGTCCGCCTCTACCTGGCCGAAGTCAGGATTTATTGTAAGATCCATAGTTAAATTATTTGTCACACCAATTTTGGCATCTACGCCGCCGTTGATCGATGATAGCTTCCCTGATGAAAGGAAAGGATTTCCGGCGACAGACTGATACGATTCCGTTCTGGCCACACCATAGGGGGTTACATCGAATATTTTACGCGGTCTGATCGATTCAAGGCCCTTGAGTTCTCCGAAAAGATGCATCAGTCCGGAGGCATCCTTGGGAATGTGCTGCCAGTAGGTAGTTTCGTTCTTACGGTATAATACTCTTCCAACGTCAAATCCCCATACATCGCCGGAATTCTTCTCAAATCTCACCTGGCTGAAAGGAATTTTCATTTCAGCAACCCATCCTTCATTATTTATGGAAGTTTTTACCCACCAGTTCGGGTCCCAGGATGGGTCATCATTCTGACCGTCATTTGTCATCATATGATCATACTTTACGCCCGTTGAACTCACTCCAAAAAGAAAACCTGTACGCAGATCGTGAAAACTATCAATGATTATTCCGACCAGATCACCATCTTGCTGGTCACGCCGTGACAAACGGTTTACTATACTATCCGGATGTGTATCATAGGCTTTTATAGCCAGATAAAGATTATTTTCATCGAATAATATCTTGAATTCGGTTCTTTGAGACTCTTTCCGGCCGCTAAATGGCTGATTTTGTGTAAACTCTCCGGCCCACTCACCCATTTTCCAGGCTTCATCGTCGATAATACCATCTATTACCGGCGCTGTATTGACACGTGTTGCGGTATATTGTTTCTTTTCGTTTGGCTGTCCGAATCCAGTCTGGATTAAAAGGATCAAAATGAAGGTAAATACAAATAAACGTTTCATGATTTCTTGATTGTTTTATGGTTTCTGATTAATGACGGAACTCAAAATCCATCTGACGCAAAAAAAATTAAATCTGACTTAAAATCCTGCTCCTGGCTCTTGAAAACTGAGACCTGGAGGTACTGCTGGGTATTGAAAGTATTTCACTGATCTCCTCATGGTCATAACCTTCAAACAGGTGAAGAGATACAATATTGCGATATCTTTCCGGGAGTTTTTTCATTGCATCCATTACTTTTATTAATCTTGAATCTGGCTCTTCTTCCGGGGAAGCCTCTTCTCTGAATGCATTCTCAAATACAAGATTGCACTCGATATCTTCGTATACTATTATCTTCTTCCTTGAAAGATAGTCGAGTGACCTGTTCTGTACAATTCTTTTGAGCCAGCTGCCAAAACTTACTGTTCCGGAGTAGGATCCTATTTTCTCAAAAGCAGAGAGGAATGATTCCTGCATAATGTCCTCAGCTTCCATTGTATCCCTTACAATTTTTAAACTTGTATTATACATAGCCTTATAATACAGTTTATAAATCTGGAATTGTGCTTTCTGGTCACCTCTTCTGCAACCATCGATAAGGTCCTGATGAATGTTTGCAAATTGCTCGTCTGAATTTGATGTCCGTGTATTCATGATATCTGTTTTGATTTTACAGCATCAAAACTACACGCGCATATCATTTATACACGAACGCCCCTATAAGGATGATGTACATCCCTATCGGCGAGTATAAAACTAATACGTTAAGTACAATGTTATCAGGTGTTTATTGATTTGCGGAATTCCGATGGAGTTTTACCGGAAATTTTTTTAAAAGCATTATTGAATGCCGTTTTTGAATTATATCCTACCATTTCAGAGATCTCTTCAATGGTCAGTTTATTATTTTTTTCGTCGGATAAAAGCTTTTTTGCCTGTTCAACCCGGTATGACGCAAGCAACTCGAAAAAACTAACATTCAGTTTCTCATTAATTACCTGTGAAACATGGTGCGGACTGGCCTTGATTTTCTTTGCCAGCTCTGATAATGAAGCAAGATTGTCAGCATAGAAATTACTGGTCTTGAGTTCAAGAGTTATGCTTTCGAGAATTTTCAGCTTGTCATTCTCGGTTAATGAAGATTTCTGGTACTTGCTGATTGATAAATCCATGAATGATGTGGATCGCTCAAAATAGCTGGAATCATTCATTACCCTCAGAGTGGTCAGCATTATTAGAATTGAAACATAAGCACCGATATAATAATCTCCCAGATCAGCCTTGAAATTCAGTTTTACAAAAATGAATATAACCATCATAACCGAAATATGAATTACCATATTTCTCAGTGGCTTAACTAATTCATCTTTAGTCGTGAAAATTGATTCGCCTGCTAATTGAACCTTTTGGACAAGCACCCGCAGTGCTAGAGATACATAAATGATTAGAGAAACAGCAGTTGCAAAGTTCAGGCGGTTCTTCAATCCCAAAGGATCATTTGATAATGAATAATTAAGTTTGAGAACAGGCCAGTCAGGATGATAACTATAAATGTATGAATTGTATTTGGCATCATTGCCCTGCATAAAATCAAAGGTCAGATAGCACAAATAGAGAAATGGTACGACAAAATGCAACCAGTCTTTCCTGGAAGCTGGCTGATCTACGCTTCTTTTGATAAAAAGATATAATAAGGGACCAATAATTAAACCAGCCGGTTCGGAATAGTTAGTTATCGGAAGTACTCTTGTAATATAACCTGTGAGGTTCAGAAATTGCTCAAAAATTGCCAGTGTCAGTGTAAGAAGCAAAAGTCCCTGGAACAGGTTGGCTTTTATGTTTGATGACGATTTACGAATCAGGAAAAATGATAAAATTAATCCCTGGAAGACTCCTATAAAAATAAATACCGATATAGCGTCCAGATGAGTTGTTGTGTTCATTTACCAAATATAATGAACATTTTGATTAAAATAATTGTAGAGACACGATGCGTTGTGTCTCTACATATATACAGCCGGTGAAATATTATTTCCCTGATTTTTTTACATATATATTGCCCTGCATATTTTTCATCATCATCTCAGGGCCGCCGCCATTGATCTTTCCATAAACCCAGTCATCTTTTTTGATCTTATACATTCCCGGTTCTGTTGTCTTGTCTACTTTGGAAGGTGTTTTGTCTATATCTATATCGAAATCACTGTACACATCTCCATTATCAGATTTCAATTTCAGGTTGGCTTTTGCATCGCCCGGAAGAGTTACATTAACGTCCCCGTTCAGCGTTGAGAATGCCATTGCTGCTTTTGGATCAACCATCTTAAATGTCACGTTGATATCTCCGTTGACTGTATTGGCAACCACTGAACCCGAAATCCCGGTAAGCGTTATCTTGTCGTTCACGTTGTTCACTTCAAGCTCTCCGGTTACGTTTTCAACATTTATCTCACCGTCATTTACGGTACCAATTTTCAACTTTACATCCTGCGGGATCTTTAGTTCCAGATCGATAGGCTTGTTTGGATTGCCTGTATTTACCGTAACATTATTGTCAGCTTCCTTGGCAGTAACCTCATATCCTCCGGAGGCAGATATGCGTTTCATCCCATTTTCAACTGCATTTGACCCTTCATCATCGCCTCCTCTGGGAGTCACATTGATTACTATGTCTTTACCCTCGTAACCTTTTACATTAATTGAACCTGTAACGAGGTGAACTTTAAGGGAGTAAGCCTTTCCCGGGCTGCTTAGCGGCACGGTTAACTGTTCAGGCGATTGAGATTGTCCTAAAGATCCGATTCCGATAATCAGGTTAAGTAAAACAAAACCTGCAATTTTCATTTTTGTCATAATTGTGTGTATTAAGATTGTTTTTTAACATATACGTTCCCATTAAGCGTCTCGAATTTGAATATTTTACCTCCCTTACCAAGCCTGACACTTGTTGTTGCATTAAGTTTATAAACCAGGCCCTCTCCTTTCTTTTCTTTTACTTTTGTTACAGAAGCAGGTAACCTCTGAGCCTCGGGGAAGTCAGTATAGAAATCCCCATTCATGCTCTTAAACTGAATATCGGCTGAAAGACCAGGCTGATAACTAACAGTGATATTCCCGTTAATTGTATAATACGATGATTCATCGGAGGGATTGGATAAATAATTGACTGTAACATCTCCGTTTATGGTATGTGCAACTGTTGTTCCCTTTGCATTTTTAATCGATATCGCTTCATTAACATTGTTGACATTCAAATTCCCGCTAACATTGCTTACACTTATTATCCCGTCGTTTACCGTTGAGATATGAAGGTTCATACCATAAGGCACCTTCACAGTAAAATCCACATTATAATTGTAATCGATATCGTGTCTGTCATCATTGTATTGCCAGTTACGGTGCGGACGTGAATCAAATGGTTCGGCGATATATGCCATAACCGTATCTGATTTCTGATCAAATGCGAGCCTGAATTCTTTTTTCCCGATCTCGAGATTCTTCTCATCATCTGCCGAAATCGTCTTATCCATCTCCAACAATACTTTGTTTCCGGAATAACCCTCTACCTTTATAAAACCAGAGATGTTATAGATAAAAAGTGTACTTCCTGAACCATCGGCACTAAGTGAGAATTCCTTACTGATGCGCTCCTTAAATTCTCTGTCATTTCCCGCCCTGACGGCGCAGATGATTCCCATTCCCAATAAAAGGGTTACTATTATTTTTTTCATATTTTAAAGAATATTGGTTTTCAGATCAATTTTTGAATACTTTTTTCGATGTTGACTTTTACCATCTGATTAAGACCCTTTTTAGCCAGTAATTTCTGCAGATTCTTTACTGAGCTTTTCTCCTGTAGTTTTACCATGACATCAGCAATTGCTGTTTGCATGAGCGGTGAATCCTGGAGATCAATACTTCTGACCAGCCCTTCACGAACTTTTGGCTCGTCAGCTAATTTAACCAGTGCTTCAAGAGTGGCAAGCCTGACATTAACATTCGGATCCTCATTTAATGTCGTAAATAATGCACCTATGACCTTCATATTAACATCACTTATCTCCTCAGTATAAGAGACCGCTCTGATCCGTTCGGAGGCTGATGGATCATTCAGGAGGGATAACATCATCACCTGTTTCATCTTAGATATCTGGGAAGAGAGTGAATCAATTTGCGTATTATAAGCTATTACAGACTGCCCGGGTTGATGTAAAAGGTACCCTCCAATCAGACCGGCCGCTACAAGTAAGAGACTGAATGCCAGCCTTGGCTGTGCCTGTAATGACCAGTATTCACGGATTTTATTCATCCATTCTCCAACAGGATTCCTCCTCTTTACAATTTCCTGTTTATAATTGTTAAGCATAACATCAAAGCCCATTTTCATAGACGCTGAAGGTTCAGGCTGCGGGATTTCTCCCATGAGTTCCCATATTTTACGGGCTTCCTCTAATTGTTCACGGCATTCGGTGCATCCTGCCAGATGATCCTCCAGCTCGCTCCTTTCCTTCTGATTGATTGAATCACTCAGAAGTGAAGTAAATCGTTCCCTGTAGTCTTTGCAGTCCATATTCCCTTGTTTAATTCTCAATTTTCAAATAATTACATCTAAGTTGTGTCAAAGCACGATGGACTCTTACCTTAATTGCTCCTTCAGTTGTATTCAGGATCTTCGCAATCTCATGATACTTAAGCTCCTGGAAACGACATAAAATCAAGAGTTCACGATTTTCATCACTTAGTTTCTCCATTGCTGTTTCCAGAGTTTTTAATTCCTGTTCTTTGTCAAGTTGTGCGTCGGTATACTGGTCTCCTTCCATTTTGTCCTCAAAATTTGAAAGTTCGGATTGCGCGGGTGTTCTTTTAACTTTTCTGAAGTGATCGTATACAACATTTCTCGCTATGTGATACATCCACGTTTTAAATTCCCCAAAACCAATGAATCCGTCAGGGTATTTCAACATCCTGAAAAAAATATTCTGAACCATATCTTCACTCACCTCTTTCTGCCTTGTCATATTAAAAATGAATCTGAATAACTGACGATTGTATCGTACATAAAGCAGGCCCATCTTATCAATGTCACCTTTTTTTACTTTCAGCATTAACGCGTTATCTGAGAGTGTCTCCAACTTTTAATGTTTTTATTTGATCCAATTCATACTGGTAACCTCCGTAAAAGGAAAAGGTTACAATGAACATCTGCTTTTTTTAAAGATACCTAGCAGATGTTTGTAGTTCAGATGAAGAAATGTGGAATGAGCGAGATACTGGATCTCACTTTAAAGCAGACGCAACTAAAAAGCTCAATTAATCACTTAATCATTATCAATATTGGAGAGCTTTGTTTCATATGAACAGGAAAAAGCCGTCAAGGAAATAGAAGATACCTATAATTCCAAGAATCAAACCACAAATCCATACAAACCTCTTTTTAGACAGGGTTGCGATGGAAGAGAGCAAAATGGATATCTGAAGGAAAATAACAGCTATCCCAAACTTGCCGGAATGTTTTTTAGATTCATCCCTGAGGTTCTCAAGTCCTTTTGCAACCTTACTTATTTCTTCCTTTTCCTTCTCGTAAGTCTTCACCCTTGCAGAATAATCATCAATCAACAAATTATACTTTTTCAATAGTGAGTCATTACTTTTATCTTTTGTCATAGATTCTACACGCAACTCAAGGTTCTCCCTCCTCAAATCATATATATAACTTTTGATACTCTTGCTTTGAAATAAAGCCCATTCATCACTTGCCTGGGTCTGGTTAAGCAGGCTTCTGGTACTGAAGCCACCGCCTTTGAAAGTTGACAATGTTGCCGTTACTGCAATTAAAATGGTTGTAATAGCCATATAAGTCAGCCATTTTTCTTTCTTTTCTTCAGCCATCTATTAACTTTTTATTTGTTTAACTAAATTTTTACAAAGGTATTAATATTATACTTTATTTGTCTTCCACCCTCCTTTTTTAAAAAGCCATAGCGTGAACAGACCGACTGCAGTTTCTGCAATAAATACACCCCAGAATACTCCGCCTGATCCCCATCCAAGAACAATAGCCAACACGTACGACAATGGTATCTCAATCAACCAGAAAAAGACCAGATTTATCATTGTCGGCGTTCTCGTGTCCCCCGAACCGTTAAAAGCCTGAACAGAAACCATCCACCAGCCATATACAAAATAAGAGTATGATAGAATTTTCAGCCAGGTCGCTCCTATTTTGATTACCGCCTCATCATTGCTGAAAATTGACATTAATGACCTGTTAAAAAGAAAGTAAATTACCGAGACTCCAAGTAAAAAAATCATGTTATAAAAACCTATCTTCCAGACAGATGATTCAGCACGGTCAGGATTACCGGCTCCAAGGTTTTGACCCACCAGCGTGGCAGCAGCATTTGACATTCCCCATGCAGGCATTAAAGTAAACATAGTAATGCGTAAGGCAATTGTTGAACCTGCAACAGCCTCGCTGCCTATGCTGGCGAGTATACGCATAAGAAAAATCCATGATGTCATGGCAACCAACATCTGTCCTACTCCTCCCAATGACGTACGGATTAATCCGATCATGATCTTTGACTCGATGATTACCTGTGAAATCTTTACCTGTATATGTTTACCACCTTTGAAGAGCAGCCAGAGTTGAACTGCAACACCTGTCGCCCTGCCGATAGTTGTAGCTATTGCCGCACCCTGAATCCCAAGTTCGGGAAAAGGTCCCAATCCAAAAATAAGCAATGGATCAAGTAACAGGTTAATTCCATTGGAGATGAACAGAATACGCATGGCAATAGCGGCATCACCAGCTCCACGGAAAACTGCGTTAATGACGAATATCAAAACTATTACTAAATTCCCTCCCAGCATCCACTGGGTATACCGGAACCCTTTTTCAAGAATCCATTGATCTGCACCCATCAATTCCAATAAGGGTCTGGATAAGAAGATCCCAGCTAAGGCAAAAGGAACCGAACACATCAGGCCAAGGAATATCGCCTGAACAGCAGATTTACCTGCACTATCCCTGTCCTTTTCACCGATCCTCCTGGCAACTATTGCTGTAACAGCGGTCGCCAATCCCATGGCAAGAGAGTACAGAAGGAATAAATAAGTTTCTGTCAGGCCAACAGTCGCTACTGCTGATGCACCCAACCTTCCAACAAAAAATATATCAACGATCGCGAAGGTCGATTCCATGATCAATTCGAGCATCATTGGGATCGCCAGCAGGAGGATAGCTTTATTGAGATTAATGCTTGTATAATCAGCTTCGGTACCCTGTATAGCCTCCTTTATATCTTGCCAAAAGGATGGAGAAGATAAACGATCAGAACTTTTTGTAACAATCTGACCAATTACATTATTCTTTGTAAGCTCCTTGCAGTCTTCCATTGACTTAGCCATAAAATTGTTAAAGAAGATGATTTGCAGAATATCCGCTATTTAAATTTAACAATTGGTAAGGAAAATGGTTGCCCGTATCTTTCGCTGAAACAATAGTTGTCAAAGAAGGCTATTAGTAATTGTTTATGGGGTAGTTTTCCGTTGTGTTTTGAGACGTTTCGCAGTTACGCCTTTACTTATCAAAATTAATCTTTTTGAAATCAGCCAGCTTCAAAGCTTCTTTCCTGTAAGTCTTGCGGGTATGCTTCTCTCCATTATCATCGCTTATACGGCTAAGACCAAAATAAGCATAAGCTGAATATTCATTACCATACTTACCAAATATGGAAATATCATTTATACCTTTAATATAGTATTCTTCTGCCAGCTTATAATTGCGATATTTTTTTTCCTCCAGGATCCCTTTGATAATTTCCAGCTGGGCCTGAAAGAATTTATCACCAACATCCGAATATGAGGAAATAAGTTTTTCAGTTTCATCATAGTTTTTCATAAGAAGGAGATTCCTAAGATACATCGAAAAGAACGAGGCATTATCAGGATAATTCTCATGAAGAATGCTGCAATAATGCGTACTCTCTGGAAGCTTATTCTCGAAACTCAGGTAGATCCATGCCAGCAGTGAAGCTGATTCCGCTTTGATCACAATCGAATTCAATGCAGCAGTTTGCAATTGTTTTAACCCGGTCTCAATATTTCCTCTTGGAAATAGAAAAGCGAGAGATCGATATACAGGATAGGCTTTGGGAAACGTCTCCCTGTAATAATTGTAAATACCCGTAAAATAGAACAAATCTGTACTTTTTGAGGTAAAGTCAAAAGCACGTCTTATATTTTTATAGGTGCTCATGGTGAGATGGGTAACTTCCATAATCAGGTCATTATCATCGTAAAACATAAGCAGCATTCCTCTTGCACACAGGTCCGCAAGCAAGTATTCGGGTGCGTATGCCGGATTGGTATTCTTCTCGGAAATTTTAATACATTCATGCATATCGTCCTCAAAATTAACATGAGACGGGGAGGTATGCAGCATCGGATAATTTTGCCAGTATGTCATCATTCCTCTCAAAAGATATACAATCGGATGACCTGGGTATAAGCGCACAATTTTTGAGTACTCCTCTTCTGCTTCCTTAAACTTATAATTATAAATGTTGTCGACATCTTTCTTTACAAGATTTAAGGCGCTTGTATCCAGGAGTATTTGACCCGTCATTGGAGCGGAGCTCATGATTAACATGAAACACAACAACTTTAATAATTTTCTGAGCCTCCCGGACATAGGCAATGAAATTAAAAGTATAAATTTATTAAAAACTTGTTTAAATACACTTCTGCAATACCATTATAAGATTTTAAGTTATTTTTGAGTACCATTAATTTACCTCCAAACGAAACTAATATGAAGAGAACAGCAGCACTGATTCTGGCAATTCTGACAATTTGTATTATCACAAGATCTCAGTCAACAGGCATTGTGTCAGATCAATTCCGGCCACCATCAGTACCATTGGTTGCACATGATCCGTATTTCAGCATCTGGTCACCATCTGACAGACTAACAGATATGGAGACTGTTCATTGGACAGGTGCAAGAAATCCACTTCACAGCATGATTAAGATTGACGGCAAAACATACAGAATTATGGGTAGTAATCCAAGTTATGTTGAGCCGATGAAGCAATTGTCGCTGAAGGTTTACCCGACAAATACTATATATGTTTTTGGGAATAGTAGTGTAAAAATCACTTTGACTTTTACCTCTCCCTTGCTGGTTAAGGATATAGATGTAATGTCGCGTCCTGTCACATATATAACCTGGAAAATAGAATCTACAGATAGTAAAATCCATGATATTAAAGTTTATTTTGATTGTGGTTCGGAACTCTCGGTAAACAGCACTGAACAAATGGTTACCTGGGATCTGCCTGTTATAAGAGGATTGAAAACAGCAAAAACCGGTACTGTCGACCAAAGATATCTAAATAAACCAGGTGATAATGTCCGTATCGACTGGGGGTATGCCTATCTCTCAGTTCCCGAATCCCAGAATGTTTCAATATCGGTTGCTCAGAGGGACAATCTATCATCTTCTTTCACAAAAACAGGAAAACTTCCTGAATCACTGACTTATACAGTACCAAAAAAAGTTAAGGATGACTACATTTCCATGGCAGCTTCGTGGGATCTTGGCAAAATTGGCCCGGCATCTGTAAATATCTGGGCGATGATTGCTTATGATGATATTTATTCAATAAAATATTTTGAAAACGATCTGAGAGCCTGGTGGCGTCACAACGGACTCTCATTCGAGGACCTTCTTGTAACAGCATCTTCAGAATACCCCGGTTTAATAAAAGCCTGCAACGCGTTCGATAAAGAGCTTATGGCAGATCTTAATAGCGCAGGCGGTGAAAAATATGCTCAGATGTGCGCTCTGGTATATCGGCAGTGTATAGCCGCCCACAAGCTGGTTGCTGATACTAAAGGTAATCCCCTTTTCTTCCCGAAAGAAAATTTCAGTAATGGATGCATAGGTACAGTTGATGTTATATATCCTTTCTCGCCTTTTACATTGTTGTTCAGTCCACTTCTTACTAAAGCAATGCTCCGTCCTGTTCTTGATTATGCGTCTTCAAAACGATGGAATTTCCCGTTTGCACCTCATGACCTTGGACAGTATCCATATGCCACCGGACAGGTTTATGGAGGAGGGGAGAAAGATGAAACCGACCAGATGCCTGTTGAGGAAACAGGGAATATGATTATAATGATCGCAGCACTGGCGAGAGTTGAAGGGAATGCTGATTTTGCAAAACAATACTGGCCGGTCTTAGAAAAATGGGCAGACTATCTTATCTCTAAAGGTTTTGATCCTGACAAACAACTGTGCACAGATGATTTTGCGGGTCATCTTGCTCATAACGTCAACCTTTCAGCTAAGGCAATTATTGCATTGCGCTCATATTCTTTACTTTGTGAAATGAATGGATATAAGGATAAAGCATATGTGGCGGCAGAAAAAGCAGCAGCAATGGCAAAGGACTGGGTAAAACTGGCGACAGAAGGGAACCATACATTACTGGCTTACGATCAGAAATCAACCTGGAGCCAGAAGTACAACCTTGTCTGGGATAAACTACTGGGATTTAAACTCTTCCCAAAAGAGGTATTGGAGCGTGAGATCAGCTTTTATAAAGCCTCTGTCGCAGAATTCGGCTTGCCCCTTGACAGCCGGGAAAGATATTCCAAAAATGACTGGATAACGTGGAGTGCAACACTTGCTGATAATATAACCGATTTCAGGACTATCTTCGATCCAGTATACCATTTTGCAGATAAGACACCAAACAGGGTACCTGTTTCCGACTGGTATATAGTTGATAATGCTCAAATGGTAGGATTCCAGGCAAGAAGTGTTGTCGGGGGTTTTTACATCAAGATGCTGGATAATAAGGCCCTCTGGGAAAAGTGGTCAGGGACTAAATAATGCACAACGGTGTAACGGACCAAAGGTATAATGTCAGAGAGGAGATTTAAATAGTAACCATTCTGATTTCAATACACTATAGTAAATAGTATCTCTCCGCCTGGAATGCGTCATTAAGGTATGGCTTCTAAGTATTCCCTCTTCGGTCGCACCGATCCTGAGCAACGCTTTTCTTGCAGGTATATTTAATACATCGGTTTTGAACTCAACCCGTTCAAAATCCAGTATATTGAATGAGTATTCCAGCATCAATTTTTTTACATGGTCATTAATACCCTTCCCCTGAAATTGTTTTCCCAACCATGTCCAGCCGATTTCAATTCTCTTGTCGCGATAAGAAATATTTCCAAAGCTAGTTGAACCCATCAGAATGCCGGTCGATTTGTCAATAATTGCAAAAGCCAGCCTGGTTTTGCTTTTAATATCATTAACTCCGGTATCGACCCAGTACTTCAGCTCCTGTTCAACTGACAGATCATTTGTAAACCATATCCACATCGGTTTATCACCGGTTAATTTTAAAAACGGAATAAAATCACCGGTTACCAATGGCCTTAACATCACATTATCGTTTTGCAAAATCAATTTAAAATCAAGCATCTTACATTTTTATATAAGGAATATTCAAAGGAATAAAGATAATTATTCATGAAAACTATTTTCTCCTCTCATTAATATGATAATAATCCTATAAAATAATGAATTCAAATAATTAGATTTGAAAAATCATATAGTGTATTTTACGTGCTGTAACATTAATAAAACTGATTGTTAAATCTTATAATTCAATACTATGAACAAATTGATTAAACTTTCCCTGCTATTCTTTCTTGTCAGTACATTATCATTCGGTCAGGAAACAGGATATACCTTTACAATAAAGAAAGATCTGGCCTGCACTCCTGTTAAGAATCAGAGTGCAACTTCAACCTGTTGGTGTTTCTCTGGAATTTCAATGCTTGAATCGGAATTACTCAGAATGGGAAAGAAACCATTTGACCTCTCTGAAATGTTCATTGTAAGGCATACTTATGAAAAAAAGGCACAGATGTATGCAAGGATGCATGGAAGTTCATCATTTGCCGGAGGAGGAGAGTATGGAGACGTGCTTAGTGGAATTCGTGAAGTAGGATTAATCCCTGATATAGCGTATCCAGGATTGAATTACGGTGAAGTAAAGCATAATCACAGTGAAATGGATGGCGTATTAAAGGGTTATATGGACGCTGTGATAAAAAATTCCAAACTAACGACCGCATGGTTTGCCGGACTAAATGGAATCCTCGATGCATATCTTGGGAAAATACCCGAATCATTTACTTACGAAGGAAAGTCATATACTCCGGCTACTTTCACAAAAGAGCTTGGCATAAATCCTGACGACTATATTCTCCTGACCTCATTCAGTCACCATCCATTCTATAAGCAGTGTGTTCTTGAGATTCCTGACAATTGGGCTTCAGGATCTTTCTATAATGTCCCTCTTGAGGATTTGGTTCAGATCATAGACAATTCTGTATCAAATGGTTACACAGTAGGTTGGGCAAGTGATATGAGCGACAAAGGATTCTCAATGAAACAGGGGGTGGCAATTATTCCTGAAAAAAACTGGAACGAGATGACTGAAGAAGAAGTGTCTAATGTATTCAAGGGACCTCATCCGGAAAAAGTAATTACTCAGGAGCTCAGACAAAAAGAATTTGACAACTACACTACCACTGACGATCATGGAATGCATATTGTTGGACTGGCTACTGATCAGGCTGGTAATACCTTTTACAAAGTAAAGAATTCCTGGGGTGTAATGGGGAAATATGATGGCTTTATTTTTGTCTCCAAACCCTTTGTGATGCTTAGAACAACGAACATCATGGTGAATAAAAATGCTATTCCTGCTGCTATTGCAAAAAAGATGGGGATAAATTAATAACCACGTTCATTTCCCAGTGATCACGGATTACAAACTCGCGGGTGCTGATTTGTAATCCGTGCCATTTTCCCGGTTATTTTGTTTACAGTCCCGCAATACAATCCGGTGTTAGTTGCTGTGGTTTGAGTAACAAATTCCTGTTCTAACTACTATTAAAAGTTTTTAAGAATTGCTGATTCCAAAAGTAGTATTCGATTTCACTTTTTGTTATTAACGCTGGTTCTTTCAGCGAGATTTATATATTAATCAGGAGATTCTTCGCTTCGCAACTAACGCTAGTTCTTTCTGCGAGATTAATGTATTAATCGAGAGATTCTTCGCTTCGCAACTAACGCTAGTTCTTTCTGCGAGATTAATGTATTAATCGAGAGATTCTTCGCTTCGTAACTCAAGCCGTTTTTTTTTGCAAGATTTGTGGATTAGCAGGAGATTCTTCGCTTCGCTCAGAATGACAGCGTCGCTTTTATTTTTTAGGGGAGGGAAGGACGGCGATTTGAAGCAGAATTAAATATTTCAGAGGATTTTGACCAAATCGCCGTCCTTCCCTCCCCTTTCTTACTTTACTGAACCTGTCATCCCGAATGTAGCAAAACCTGAACAGGTGAAGGTTTTGTGTAATGAGGGATCTAACAAAGTGTAGTCAGGTCCTCTTAATCGATCTTGTTATTATCAAGAATGCCATTCCTGAACAGGTGAAGGTTTTGTGTAATGAGGGATCTTATAAAGTGTAGTCCGGTCCTCTTAATAGATCTTGTCATTATCAAGAATGCTATTCCTGATCATGTGAAGGTTAGACGATATGGGGGAATCTCCCCACGTATTTAGCGTGGTTTTGTAATTTAAACTGGAGTTCCGTAAAAATGAATTTTGCAGGGAGACTCTGAATCCCGAATGAAGTCCAATATGGGCTTGCAAAGATTTGGCAATTATTTTGAAAGAAAATAAATTACATTTTAGTCTTAAGTGACAGTTTCCTGAGTGGCTTATTGATTTTCAGAGTGGTAAATACTACTGCGAGAGTCATTATGCCACCGAAAACAACTGAAGTTACCAGTCCCATAAGTTTTGCGGTTACCCCTGATTCAAATGCTCCAAGCTCATTTGAGGAACCTATAAATATGCTGTTGACTGATGCCACTCTTCCCCGCATTTCATCAGGTGTAAAAAGTTGAAGTATGGTGCCTCTTATTACAACACTGACATTATCAAATGCGCCACTGAGTATCAGAAGTGCTGCTGAAAGTAAAAAACTGCGGGAGAGTCCGAAGCCTATCATACATAATCCAAATCCGCTTACACAGATGAAAAGGATCTTACCTGTTTCCCTTGAAGGTGGTCTGAACATCAGCACAAAAGCCATCAGGGTGGCGCCAATTGAAGGACATGCTCTCAGGAGACCTAATCCCTGAGGACCAACTTTCAGAATATCGGATGCAAATACCGGAAGCATTGCAACCGCTCCGCCAAACAGAACAGCGAACATGTCGAGCGTAAAGGCACCCAGCAGTTCGGGAGTCTTAAAAACAAAACTGATACCGCTTTTTATCCTTGTGAATACCCCTTCTGCAGTTTCAATCAATTCATGTTTATCTGTTTTAATAAACATAATCATGAAAAATGCGAGTGAATATAAACCCAAAACCAGGGAGTAAGCCGGTATTATTCCCCAGAAGCCGTAAACCATTCCGCCAATAGCCGGTCCCATAACTGCAGCCACCTGCCAGTTTGCGCTGTTCCATGTAGCTGCATTCGCATATAGATTCCTTGGTACCAACTGGCCCATTAATGCGACCTGCGCAGGCCCTAATACTCCACGGGCTAATCCTGTCAGAAAGATCGTAAAGAACACAGGAAGCATACCGAATTTTGCAGAAAAATATGCTGCATTTGAACTATAGATCAGAAGAATAATAGCACCAAGGACAAGCAGAAGCATTGTATACTTAACTATTCTTCGCCTGTTCCATAAATCGATATAGTGACCCGCAAAAAGCGAAATGCTGACCTGTGGAATAACTTCGGCAAGACCGATAAAGCCTAACCATAAAACATTATGAGATATATCGTAGATCTGCCAGCCGACAATTACTGATTGCATAAGCGAAGCCATGGTCATGAATATCCGGAAAAACAGATAAAAGCGAAAGTTTTTAATGTGCATCACAGCAAAAGCATCACCAGCGAACCAAGACTTCATATAAATTTATTTTTCGGGGCAAAAGTGCAAAGAAATTACGAATTAGAAATTATGAATTTTCAAATTATCAGTCAACAATATCTGAATCATCGGTTAAGCGTTATCCTTATAATCTCTTTGGGTTTAAAACATCGGATGCGGATTTGCTGATTTTTCCGGAACCTGCTGGATAATATCCCAGTGTTCCAAAATCTTACCATCCTGCAATCTGAAAATATCGAGTACAGACGATGTTCTATTACCCGACTTAACTTTAGTATGAATATATACCAGATCGCCGTCACCGCTTAAATGCTGAATATCAATCTTTTCTTTGGGAGCACCTTTGAACCAGGCTTTTGCACCCTCCTTCAGAAATTCTTTGCCGTCAGGGAGTGAGGGGTTATGCTGTATATAAGTATCTCCTATATATTTATCAATGGCATCTATGTTCTTGTCTCCGAATAATTCCTGGTAGAAGTCAGCTACAAGTTGCTTATTCTCCATATTACGCTGTATCGTTCCTGACAATAATTTAACCTGTGCAGTCAACGAGTCAATAACAATCTGATCTCTTGTATTGTGATTGTTTCCATTTGTACATGAAACAATGCCAGAGACCAGAATGATCAAAGATGCCAAAGCAGAAATCGCAGTTTTCATATTATTCGGTCTTAAATTTAGTTTTCTTCACCATTAAATATCATTTCAATCCTTCTGTCAGGAACAAGCCACATGAGAGCGACCAGTATATAAATGGCCTCGGCAATCCAACTTATGAACAAACTAGAAAATATCGCAGTCATGTATAGAAAAGGAGATATCTTTCCTTTAAAATCATTCCCGATCGCTCTTGCGAGAATTGAATCTTTACCATGAGTTCTGATTATTACAGTTTGCAGAATATAATAAGCTGTTCCAGCCATAAAAAGAATTATCCCATATAAGGCGACAGGTACAGGTTTAAAATGGTTTTCTCCCATCCAGCCTGTAACAAAAGGAATAAGCGACAACCAGAATAGCAAGTGAAGATTCGCCCAGAGAATCTTACCTGTAACACGCTTAACAGTATGCATCATATGATGGTGATTGTTCCAATAAATACCTATGTAAATAAAACTAAGAACATAACTCGAAAAAACCGGAATGAGAGGTTTCAAAACTGAAAGCTTATCACCGAGTGGTACTTTTATCTCGAGTACCATGATAGTAATGATGATTGCTAATACCCCATCGCTGAATGCTTCAAGTCTTTCCTTCCTCATACATATTTAATATTCAGAATATAATACAATCATAATGATGATTTGTTTAACGTTACTGAATATTGTTAATCAAAAAAGCCCCGTTTTCGCGGGGCTTTTATTAAGCTTGTTCAGGAGCCGTGACATTCTCTTCATGCCTGCAGCCTGGCCTGAATTTTTCATCATACTTTCCTCTCCAATCTTTCCTTCCCCAATCTCTCCTTCCCCTGTGACGAGAACCGGGAGCGACTCCCGAAAGAAGAATTTTTGATAGGATAAACAATCCGGCTGTCTGCCAGAAAGTGAGAACAGGTCCATGGAACAATAGAGGAATCAATGCATTCCACAAGCTCATCGTAACGAATACAGCTAGTGTCACAAAACCAAGACCAACGATTCCGAAACCAATGAATTTTAAAACTCTAAGTGCTTTCATATTAATTGTTTTTTAAAAGATTATATAATTCACGCAAATTCTCCCTGAGAGCAAGAACGGCATAACGTTTTCTGGAAATGAGAGTATTGATCCCGGTACCGGTTTTTTCCGAAATATCCTTAAAGCTCATATCCTCAAACTCGTTTAAGATAAAGACCTCTCTCTGCTCTTCGGGAAGTTCTGAGAGAGTTTCCTCAATTGTATCCCAGATGATCTCTTTCAAATCCTCATCCTCCGGACCAGCCCCAAGCGAAGGCAGTATTTCCTCCAACGTCAAAGGGCCTTCGTCATCAGTTTTTGCATGCTCGTTGTAATTGAACCTGATCGGCTTTTTCTTACGGAAAAGGTCTGTGATTCGATTATCGGCAACTCTATAAAGCCATGAAGTAATGGTCTCAATCCTCCTGATATCCCTGAAGCCTACGGTAAGCTGGTAAAAGACATCCTGCAGAATATCTTCAGCTTCCACCCTATCGGGAATTCTGTTTCTTATATAGACGAGAAGACGTTTCCTCTCGTCATTATAAACAGCACCGATTTTTTCTGACTCTTTAGGACTCATCTGAATGATTGTTTAATGTCATAGACGAATGAGGTATTCAAATATTTTAAATTTATGACTTTTTCTTTAATTATTAAGTGATCACCGATTAACAAATCCTGCTTTTAAATTGTTAGTAGATTGGCTATTGCGTTACATGATATATGTGATACCATGAATTTAAAAAATTAATGATCTGTGTTATGGAAGCAGTTAAATTTGTTGAATTCAAAACCGAAGATAATGGGAAGGAAAGTACCATTTTTATTAATCCGATGTATATAATTACGTTTTTCCCACGATTGAGCTCGAAAAACAAAGTTTCTATCAGCGTTGTTAGTGCAACAGGATATATTACAGTTAATCATACACTTGAAGAAGTCAAAAAAATGCTCAGCTGAACTTTTTAGCACTATGTCAAACAAAAAATTAATACTGAATCTACTGGAAGGAACGAATGGGAAGCTAGTCAGCACTTCCGTTTTATTGCTTCGATGTACTATCGGGTTGCTATTGTTTGCAGCCGGATCAGGGAAAGTTTTAGGCTGGTTTGGTGGATATGGGATGGTGGCTACTCTTAAGGGTTATGCCACGATGGGTATTTCTGCTCCACTGGCTACGCTCAGTGCGTATACTGAATTTATAGGCGGGATACTTATTGCCGTGGGATTATTAACCAGACCTGCTGCTTTTGCAGTTATGATAAATATGGTGGTTGCAACTATTGTTTCTCTTCCAAATGGATTCATGAGCCCTACGGGTGCACAATCTCCTTTTGTTTTCCTCATGATTGATATTGCTATTCTGGCAGCAGGTCCTCTGACTTATAGCCTTGATTCGCTAATATTCAGAAAATCAGGTCAATCGGAATACAATATTAAGCTTAATAAAAAAACACCTCTGTAAACAAGAAGTCAATTATGGAAATTAAAAGTTCAGCTTTTAAGGAAGGCTCTGCAATCCCCGCGAAGTACACTTGCGATAATCTTGATTTTTCTCCTCCTCTTGCGTGGTCAAAGGGCCCTGATGTAACCAAGACTTATGCAATTATCTGCGACGACCCTGATGCCCCGAGAGGGACATGGGTACATTGGGTTTTATACAATATTCCAGCTACAATTTCTGATCTTCCCGAAAATCAGCCAAAATCAGAATCGCTTCCAAACGGAGCTCACCAGGGAATGACGGACTTTGGAAGTATTGGGTATGGCGGCCCTTGTCCTCCGGGTGGCACTCACAGATACTATTTTAAAATATATGCTCTCGATTTCATACCAGACCATAAACCTGGCATCACCAAAAAAGAACTATTAAAGGCAATGGAAAAACATATCCTGGAAGAAGGTCTGCTTATGGGAAGATATAAAAGGTCTTCATAGTCCTCTGTATATCTTAGTGTCTTCTCTGTGATACTCTGTGTAACTACAAGAAGTTTAAGAAGTTTCACAGAGTATCACAGAGAAGACCCAGAGTTGCCCAGAGATGAATTAAGGGTTATTTAGGCCCCGGAGGACAAAACTTCCTTAAATAATTAGTATACAGGGTACCCAGATGCAGAAATGTTCCTTCTCCCTCTGAGATACCATGAGTCCGGTTAGGATATGCCATGAACTGAAATTGCTTATTATATTTTATAAGCTCATTAAGAAGCATTTCTGCATTCTGATAGTGAACATTATCGTCGCCGGTGCCATGAATATACAGCAGGTTTCCCTTAAGGTTCTTCGCGTAGGTGATTGGTGATCCTTTTATATACTCGTCCTTGTTTTCCTGAGGAAGCCCCATGTAACGTTCCTGATAAATATTATCATATGTCAGCTCATTTGCTACTGCTGCAATGGCAATCCCAGTCTTGTAGATCTCGGGATACTGGAACATTAGGTTCAGAGTAGCAGATCCGCCGCCACTCCAACCCCAGACAGCAATTCTATCAGGATCTACAAAATCCCATTTAAGTATCTCTTTGGCAGCCATTGCCTGGTCGTGAATATTAATCAGCCCGATTTTTCTGTATATGGATTTTCTCCAGGCAGCTCCTTTTGGAGCCGGGGTTCCCCTATTGTCAAGTGATATGTAAATATAACCGTCCTTGGTCATGTCTCCCAGATACAGAAAATTTCTTCCCGCACCGTATGTATCTTTAACTGTAGCTTCTGCAGGTTCGGTATATACATAAAAAACTACGGGATATTTCTTTGAAGGGTCGAAGTTTTGCGGCTTAACCATCCATCCATCCATTTCAATGCTGTCGGAAGTCTTTATCCTGAAGTATTCGGTTAGAGATTTAACCTTTAGAGAATCCTGTCTGGCCATGATGCTCTTTTTCTCATCCAATGGTTTTTGATTGGCCACAGTTATAAACTCCCGTGAAGGTCGTGTAAAACTATTTGAAAATGAATGAGATGCATATTTGCCATTAGGTGAAATTGAATAACTATGTGTTCCTTTCAAAGATGCCGGACTAAGCAACTCAGCAGTTCCTTTACCATCCAGTCTGGTGCGGTATAGGTACTTTTGGGTTGCATTATCCGGGGAAGCCATGAAATATACATAACCTTTCTTGTGGTCAACATAGGTAATATCTGAAAAGTCATACTTGCCATTTGTGACAGGTTTTTCCGGCTTTCCTTCAAGCGAGACCTGGTATAAATGTCTCCAGCCGTCTTTTTCTGAATCCCATAAAATACTATTTGATTCAGGAAGCCAGATGAACTTATTAGTAAAATCTATGGCATACTGGTTTCCAGGCTGATAAATATCAACCCATGCCGCATCACTCTCTTCCTCAATTACCCGGGTATTTCCCGTGGAAGCTTCGGAAATATACAGTTTGCTTTCATTCTGTTTCCTGTTAAGCTGCTGTGTAAGCAAATTATCTGTTGCAGGAATAAATTCAAGTCTTACAATATAATTCTGAACCGGATCACCCGGAATTTTCATCCATGTAGTTTTCAGATCCTCTGTATTAACAACCCCAACCCTGCATGATGACGGGTTTTGTCCGGTCTTTGGATATTCAATAGGAATTACTCTGGAATAGACGGAATCAGTATTATTTATCAGCCAGTATTTTCTTATCTGACTGGCATCGATTTGCCAGAATGCAATCTTTTTACTGTCAGGACTCCACCTGAAGCCATCACGACATGCAAATTCTTCTTCGTACGCCCAGTCAAAGGTGCCGTTAATAAGTGTCAGGGTTCCATCGGTTGTCAGAGCCTTAATTTTAGAAGTCGCAAGGTCTTCAGTATAGATGTTATTACCGCTTACATAAGCTACCGACCTACCATCAGGAGAAAATTTTGCAAACATCAAAGTTGATCCGGGAAGAGTTTTTCCGATCTGATTGAGAGTACCGGATACTCTGTCCAGCACCCAGTAATCACCTTTTGTATTCAGGCGCCAGACTCTTTTGGTGTTTGTAAAAACGAGTATTTTTTGCTGGTCAGCTGAAAAAGCAAAATAGCTGAACTGCAATGGATTTGAGCTTCCTGCAGGGATAAGCATTTGTTTAGACAGAACTACAACTGGTTTATTATCAGGCAGAGTATACTGTACCAGTTCATTTTTTTCTATACGGTAATAAGAATTGCCGTCATTTGCCCATCTGATTTCCCCCGTTTGGGAATTAGCTCTAATGGTACCATAGATCATTAATACAATGACTATGAATACTTTTAATTTTGCTGGTTTGAAGAATAAGATATCAGATTTAAACATATTTAAGAGTTTAACAGGTTATAGAAAGATTTATGTATAAAATGCATGTGAATAATATTCATTCTTTTTCAGATTAAAACACCTTGATTTTTTAATTGCAACGGTTTTAAAGATAAAGATAATTAACACAATTACTCATTTACATGAGGAAACAAAATGCTCAACTAATAAATATAAGCAAGCGAAGCGTTTGAAAAAATTTGTACAACCAGACTCTTTTATTTACTTTGCAAAAGCAATTAAAACATCCGATTAGCTTTTTATTTTTAACTATCTTAATAATGTGCTGATGACAAATTTTTCACTTGATAAAAGCAAAATCAAAGTTGTTTTGCTGGAAGGGATTCATGAGAACGCCAGCCAGCTCTTCAGGGAGTGTGGGTATACAGATGTGGAATGCCTAAGCGGAGCACTCTCGGGTGACGAGCTTGAAAAGAAACTGCTGAATACGCACATTATCGGCATAAGGAGCAGAACAGAGCTTCGTAAGGGATTACTTCTAAAAACTCCAAAACTTTTTGCTATAGGATGTTTCAGCATCGGTACAAATCAGGTAGATATTCAGGATGCCAAAATGCTGGGTATGCCGGTATTTAATGCTCCTTTCTCCAATACCAGGTCAGTTGCAGAGCTGGTTATAGCAGAGATCATTATGCTAATGCGGGGAATCCCTGAAAAGAATGCACTGGCTCATAATAAAATATGGATGAAATCGTTTAACAACTCTGTTGAAATAAGGGGGAAAACCCTGGGGATAGTTGGTTACGGACATATAGGAACCCAGGTTTCAATCCTGGCCGAAAGTCTCGGAATGAATATTGTCTATTATGATATTGAGAAAAAATTGAGTCTCGGTAATTCAAAAGCAGTATCAAGTTTAAACGACCTGTTAAAAGTTTCCGACACGGTAACTGTCCATGTTCCATTGACTGATCTGACAAGGAAAATGATTTCAAAAGGCCAGATCGAAATGATGAAAAAGGGAGCTTGTCTCATCAATGCATCGCGAGGTGATGTTGTTGATTATAAGGCTATCGCAGAAGGTCTGAGATCGAAGCACCTTGCCGGTGTGGCTGCTGATGTTTTTCCGGAAGAACCTTCATCGAATGATAAACCATTCGAAAATGATCTTCAGGATTTTAATAATGTCATCCTCACACCTCATATTGCAGGAAGCACTCTCGAGGCACTGGCAAATATAGGAACTGAAGTGGCAGAAAAGCTGGTAAGATACAGCGATACCGGGTCAACTATCGGAGCTGTTAACTTTGTAGAGATTGCCCTTCAGGCTAACTCCTCCAAACAGCGTTTTTTACATATACACAAGAATGTCCCTGGAGTCCTTGGAGAAATAAACCATTATTTTTCTTCCAGAGGGATAAACATCTCTGCAGAATACCTTCAGACCGATGCGGAAATAGGATATGTTATCCTGGAAACTGAAAGTGAGCTTGGATCGTCTGTTGTCAAAGACCTGAGGAATATCCCAAATACAATCAGGGTAAGGATATTGTATTAATATTCAATTAAGTACGCTAATTGATACAGACATTCGGCGGGTATATTCTCAGGAGAATTTCCTATTGAACGATTTTATTTTTTCACTCTCGAGCGGATGCTGCGGAGCAATTATTGACATTTCACCTTTTAAAACATTAAAAAGCTGAGGCAGCTGATCGAGGCCC